>ENA-UOOH01000671-UOOH01000671.1-fermentation-metagenome-genome-assembly--contig:-NODE-671-length-37288-cov-9.510569_pt1 | contig 37288 bp, 48 predicted proteins | sample MGYA00245778_ERZ724025 | MGnify/ENA primary metagenome ERZ724025 (study PRJEB28704, sample SAMN03018313) | fermentation metagenome | biome: anthropogenic terrestrial biome; feature: soil; material...
TATCTACCTTGCTACTTAATGCCTCTGCATTTGTATAGGTAGCAGCTTCTGTTATAACTGAAGTGAACGTTCCGTCTGACTTCAAGTATTGACCAATATTAGCAGTTGGAGCGGCACCAGATCCGCCAACGTAGCTGGTCAGCTTTTGAACATAACGAGAACCATCCATGGCGAGAGAAAAAATAGGCGTCCACGGTTGTGCATCCGCAGCAACTCCCGTATCAATCTCGCCTATCCACCAGTTACCGTTTTTAATGTAAGGAGTTAAACCGTCGTTACCTACAACTTTAAAGCCAGTATCAGTAATTCCTATCCACCAGTTACCGTTTGAACCTATATATGGAGTCAATCCATTTTGACCGGTAATATTTACATTAGCACCCATTAATAATCTTAAAATGGTTGCATTTCCTATCGTTATTCTCGCATTCATTTATTCAATCTTTATGAGTGATTTGTTTAAAAAAGCTATAGGAAAAACACCTATTTTATTGAATCTGCCGTCATCGATTCCAGGAGCCGTTGTCACTTCATTTATCTCCATATTTAGAATACCAGGATTAAATGTTTTAGTAAAAGCAGTTTCAACAATAAGAGAATAGTTCGTTGATGAATTTCTTGTTAATGTTTTATATCCTGTTTTTACTGTTTTTGAATATTTGGCAATTCTTATGCCATCAGTATAAACGAACACAATAAGATCAAGCATATTGTCTATATCTACTGGGACAGATTCAGCCTCGTCTTCAAACAGCTCAATAACCACGGGTATATCGTCACCCTGATAATATCGTGCTAATTCCATATTATTTTATTTAAAAAAGGCTGTTGATAGCAGCCTTTTCAGTTCATAGTTAAGGTTCTACAGGAGTAGTATCAATACAATTATCAAATAACTCTTTTACGTCGTCATGTTCCGTCAAATCAAATATTTGAGGAATATTCGGATTCTTTTGGGTCCATGTAGCAGTAGACTGCCAAACTACAATGCTGTCCACATCCTCTTCCACAGGATCCTTTACTTCAAATTTTGTCAAAGGAGCATTTGCAATGCGTAACTCATTTTCGGTAACCCACCCAGGGATAAAGTTTTTCAGATTTTCTTCCAGATAAGAATAAAAAGCATGATTTGTTGTGTGGTTTTTATCATTCCATACCAACACATGCTCTTTTCCGGTTATCTTCTCGGCTAAACGGCCAAAACCGGTTACCGTCTTGTTTGTGCCTCCGTCATACGTCCCGCGTACAGATGGAATGATTCTTACGGTTGAAGCTGCAAGCTGGGCCTCCCACCAACTCATTAAAATTAGATTTGCTTGGGTTAGGTCATCCTTAATCGATTTATCAAACAATACCACACCGCTCACTCGCCCTTTCTCGCCATCAGAGCATGGATCACATGCATATGCCGGATTTCCGGTTGTAGGTATGCAATTTTTATAAACTAATGCCATAATATTTTAACGTTAAAATGTTTCAAGTGTTAGTATTTTCAGCACTTCTTTTCAGCGTACCGAACTTTATATTGGATTGAAAAAACAAATTCTTCGGGTCTGATATTAAATTTATAACCTTTAAACTCTCTATTGAATATCTGCAGGCTGTCAAATGTAGATTGCATTAAAAGAGCCTCATCCGGAAATGATTTTCTCATAATTTCTTCTACTTGATATTTACTTAACTGCAATACTTTCGAGAATCCCCATACAATCAGCATCATGTCAGACTCAACATATCTGTCTTTATTTCGACCGAAATTTCTATAATTTGGCAAATACCGATTACTGTTTACACGATGATAAAAACCAAGATCAAACGCATCATCTAAAAATGGGTATCTGCCTTCACCATTTACATCAAATAGAGCAGGAAATGATTTTTGATAACCTTTCAGGTTCACAATAGCAACTTCGGCAATTTCGTTAGCAGATATGTTAGTAATCCCTTCAAGCTGTAATCCGAGCCTCAAGGCATTGTTTATTTGCAAAACCGCTTCGTGTATCATCCTATTATTTCGTCTATAAAATCATTAACCAACTCGTCAATCAGCGCATCTTCACTTTCAGTCAACATCCAAATATCCTTCTTGTAAGTTTCTTCCAACCATTGAGATTTATCCCAGTTGTGCTCATTTGAGAACCCAATGTAAACATCATCACCATCAGCAACAACCTTCATATCATTTTCCATTTCACGAGTCAATGAGCCTATGACTTTAGTGTCTGTAGATCTATTGTATCTTGGTCTCGGTTGTCCTTTGTTTTTCCCTTTAGTATAAACTCCTGCTTGCCCAGCTTTTGTTTTGGCTTTCCTGAAGTCACCGCTCAATAGTGTTTCCGGATAATTTCCGGTTCTCACTTTCATGTATGTTTCAGAATACGTGCCAATCTGACTATCATTGCTGTCTATTCCGTCAATAAAAACACGTTGCTTGATATTCCCCAGTGTCGAGTTAGCGCAATCTATAAGAATAGCCGTGTAGTCGGCATCCTCTATGTTTTTGCCCATATCAAACAATTCATTCAAATCAACGTCAACAGTAATCATATCACGGCATGTTAAATATCACTTCTATATCCCCGCCATGTACAGGATCCTCAATGCAAACCGTCAGGTCAATGCCGGCAACAGCCGCGTGTAATTCTCCCGAAAAAGTATCCATGAACTCATTACGCAGGTTTTGTGCTTTGTCTAAGTCAATCGTTGTAAATCGGTTTGTCCGCTCACTACTTATTGTCTCCGACATCATTTCAGCTCCCATTAGGTACCAAAGAGCAACCGACAATAATTCTTTATGAGCGCAAATTAAACATTCTGCTTTCGCAACATCCGAAACATGCCAACATCTGTTCAATTCGTTAATAAAAAATGTCCTTAATTTCAAGATGGAGCGTTTTTCAATATCGCTGAGTGTTTTATCATCCGTTTCAAGATTATCGGTTATTCCTTTCAATAAATCAGATGTAATACCAGGTAAATCGGTAAGGTACAAGCCGCTTTCAGCTTGTACCATACCGTCAAAACCAATAAAACCATTTAAACAATCCATAAGGATTATACGTTTGTTCCAACATACCTTAGACTACCATTAACACCGGCAAGCCTATCTCCGGTTGCAAATGCATCATTAGGTAAGTTAAATAATCCGTAATATTTACTTAAGATCAACTTCCATCCTCGATCTGCAACTTTATCACCTGAGGTTGCATCATAAACAGGGCAATCTTCATATTTAAGTTGAGCATCCAATTTAAAGGTTGTCAAAGTGCCGTTAGCTAATTGTACTGGTATTGGGATTGTAAAGAAGATTGAACCGCCTTTTTCTCCTGCAAATGCACCTACATTCTTGTTATAATCAACTAATCCAACAGTTCCAGGAGCAAAAACACCAAAGTGATTCGCACCCCAAAGAGTAGCTGTTTTAAAATCATTGTAATATTTAAGTTTTGATGCACCAAATCCGCCGTCATCAACGCCAACTTTCACGTTTTGAGACATTTGCCAGTTATTAACAGCACCATTACCTACTAAAATAGGATTGCCTGCCATTTCATTGGCTGCAAAATCAGAAAGTATTTTAATTATACCATCCGTCTGGCTGATAGTCGTTGAAAAATTAACAGCAGTTGCAGTATTTGCACCTGTAACAACGTTTGTACCAAATTTAGTAGCCTGCGCTGATACAAGATTATTATCAATTTTTTGCAACATTGCCTGTATTTGAGTAAGCATCAAATTGTATAATCCAAGCATTAAAGGGGCGGATGGATTTCCAACAGAAACTGTTCTTGTAGCTTCTTCCTGGTATTTCCTGAAATCAGAATCAGGGATAAACAAGCCTATCTTGCTATATGAAGGAGCTCCAATTGCAGTTTCTTTCCAAACTGCACCAACAGGAGTTTCACAATCATCTTTATCAGTAACGGATGACTCAAGCCCACGTTGTAAGTAACGAACTTTAATTTCACGATCAAATCCTTGCTGTAACTGAGATAAGTTACTTATCTGAGTAGTGGCCGGATTCTCCATTAACATATTCAAAAAACCAACAGGAGTTACTTTATACTGCGGATCATTAAGACCTGCAATAATTCCGATGTTGATTAACAGGGCATTTACAAAACCAATCAAGTTCATAGTTATTCAGTCTTTAAATCGGCCATTGATTCAGCAATAGCATCTTGAACGGCCGCTGTGTCCAAGCCTGCACCACCCTGTGGCACTCTAGGTTGTGGAGAAGGGTTCCCATCACTAACCGAAAGCATTTTGCTGTTTGTAAGTGTTTTGGTTACAAAATCATCATAACCAACTTTCATGTTGTTTTCGTAATAATCCAGTTCAGGATTCGTTTTCTGTTTCAACACAATGTTGTGTCCGTCTCTCACTGCAATGGCTCCTTTTTCGTTCAAAGCCATATCAACTAAAGTTTTTGCCGTAATAGCGTTTACTTCCGGCTTTAATTCCTTGTTGGCATAATTCTTACTCATTAGTCCAGCACGAATTATTAGATCGGTAATTTCAGCATCGTGTTTCGATGTCAGGCTTGAAATATCCTTTGCGCTTGTTTCTTTCAACGTGGCAATAGTACGGTTCAAGTCGTCGATCTGTTTTTGGTATTCCGCACGTTTGCCGGCACTGTCTTCATTAGATTTCTTATCTTTCAACTCAATCATTTTGTCTTTCAATCCACGAAGTTTGTTGTAGGTGTCTTTATCACCTTTAAGTTGAGAGATAATCGTTTCATCAAAACCGAGTTCCGATGCTACGTTCAAAATTTCAGAATCCACACCGTTCAGCGCTAAACCATAGAAGTGGTTTCGCAACTGTGCATTGTTTTTCGCTGCATCCAGCGACATAAGACCGCTATTTAAAAGATTCGCGAAATCATCTTCCAAATCTCTGTTAGCAAGTTCGGCGTTAGACAATATACTTATCAATGCCGGATTGTTTTGCGCGTTAACTTTTTGCGCCAATGTATTGAGAAAATCTCCAAGTTTCATATAGAATTATTTTTTGTTGTCAGTTTTCTTGCTGAGTAGTGCCTCCAGTTCTGCTTTTTGTGCAGTTAATTCTTCAACTTTCGCTTTTTCGGCCATAAGTTCATTTTCCAAATCTGCTTTTTGTGCAGTTACAGTTGTCAACTCTGTAATAACAGCATTGTGTTCTGGAGTGTCCGTGACGTTGATTTCACCTATTTTCACTTCAATTTCTTTACCGAAAGCAGCTTCAATCTCTTTTTGTGTCGGCTCACTTATTTTGGCTCCCTGCTTTTTATAAAAAGCTTCATTTGAAGCTAAAATGACATGCTTCGAGCCATCTTTCAGTTCAACTTTAATGTATTTTCCTTTTGCCATAATAATAAATTTTGATTGTAAATAATATACGTTACAAATATACTCATTTAGATTTAATAAAGCTCATATAGAGTTTATTATTTATATAAAAAACAACTAAATTTCATCATCACATTTTTCATTCATAGATAATTTTGTTTCTGACTGATTTTGGTACTGATCCTTCAGGTAGACCAATAATCTGATGCCCGCAATTCCAACCTCCTCGCAATTGAGTGAAATTATCCACAGTGGTCTCCTCTTTCATACCATGAGGCATCCCGGTACGTGGCGACAAATCACATTTATGATCATCGATATGTCCCTTTAGTAGTTTTGGGATCTCGCTTTTATGAAAGTATTTTTTTTTTACCATTTCTTCGCAGAACTCCCGACTCGTTTCAATCAGTGATCCGGTATACTGAAACCATTCATATTTGCCAATGTCTGATATTATTTTATTGTAATTTGCCGAAAAAGTATTAATACTGTCAAGCGTATATGTTTTCAAATATCGGGAAACAACTCCCTCTTTATCGGTCGGTTGTATTTGGTCTTTCAACGAATTGAGCAAATCCGTATATTTCCCTCCTGAAAGCACATTTTTTGCCAACATATCTCGAACAGGATTTACTATATTTGCTTTTACACCGCTTTCTGTCAAATTATCAATTACGTTTTCAATACTTATTTTTTCAACCATTGTCAATCGTTCGTTTCTTACTCCATACATTCCGCTCTGCAGCGATGCCAATTCAGTAAATGAGCGAACGAAAGTGGCTACATCTTTTAAATATGTTTTCGAGAAAACAATCCTTTCAAGTTTCTTTCCTATGGTTCCAATTTTCTTCAGATTAGCCGTATTAGACCTTATGCGCCCATTACCGTCAAGTTCCAGATCCTTTAAAATCAATTCAATTTCCGAAAGTAATTTTTTTTCAATCACCGTTAAATTTCCGTTGAATTGTGCAATCGAATCATCAACTTTCTTCTGAATATCTTCCGGCTTAATTTTCATATAATCTACATTTCCATATTATTTATAACTGCCTCTTTTGCGCTCATCTTCTTCATAATTTCCCCGGCATACTGATATATGATTTCCCGTTTTTCTTTTGCCACTTTATCATAAAACAGTTCATGTTCTACCTTAGCCTTTCTAACCAATTGAACAATATTACAACTGACCACATAATCTTCTTCACTTATACCGCCATTATTCAGCATGATAAGCTTGTCATCTTCGTTCAACCCTGGTAATGGGTCAATTTCATAAACCGTTTCAAGTTCACCTGAAATTTCAGGATCGGCATTGTACCGTTTTTTCAGATACTCAATTTCTATGTTTTTCACAATAATAGGATTCACACCGGCATCTTTAGCAGCCTTTATCTCTGTAATTAAATAATCGCTTCCGAGCAGATCAAACCGTTCGGGTACCGAAATAACAGGCAACATCAAATGTCGTTCATCCTTACTCGGTACGGAAATCATATATCTGTAATCACAAATATATCGATACATTTGGTCAAGTATCTTAACCAAATCCTCAGCTATCGAATTTACAAAGTTGTTTAACTCATCCTTGTCAACTTCTTTTGCTAATCCGGATTGATTAAGTGGTGTTTCGGCCAAAAACTCCATGTTGATACTTTGTAGTGCTTTATAAATGTGCTTGTCAACTCTTTCATCTTGCAATTTGGCAATTGTAGTGTCTTTTTGTATATAACCAATTGGAGGCTGCGGTGCCGTGCCTAATTCTTTTTGTTTAATCAGATATTGACCGTATGAGGATATTGCTTGTGCCAATCCGGATCCTTTACATTCGGGACAGGTGTCACTAGTTCCAATTTTGCCGGCGCCATGGCATTTTTGACAATCTGTTGTTGTGTAATAATACTTTTCGCTATGAATGTGCTGTACTATTTCAGCCTGCAAATCGCTGTACTCACGAACTGCTTCTTTCAGATGTGGCACCATTCCGGCAATACGGCTTTCAAAGATCGTGTCATTATTCACACGTTCTTTAAAAACACCTCCCATCCTACAGGCCGGTATTTCACCTATATTATGCATATAGTCAATCGCAATGTCAAATTGAGCATTTTTCCCAATTTGCTGGAATTTCACAATTCGGTTTGGTGTAAGTGCATAATAAATTTCTCCGTCATTGTAGGTATACCTTCCGGCCGGAGTAGAGTAAGGGATAACGTCTCTTGATTTCACAATCAAAATAACATCTTCCTCATAATAGATCACATTTTCACTCGGGAATATCTCAATAATCGGTTTTTCATATTCCGTTCCATTTTCCTGTTTTGTTTTCAAAATAACAGCAGAGAACGCATTTGCATCCAGTAAGTACTCTCCAATAAGTTCACTAAATGCCCAATTTGTCAAGCTTGTAAATCCTGGATAATTCTTTTCGCAATAATCCTCAAGACCTTCTCCCATTCGTACGCTGGCCGGAACAGTTGTTCCATAATCAATGCTCCAGTCCTTTGAACGTCTTATTTTCTGTAGCGAGGTTATTACCTTAGATATTGGATTCTTGGTTATCGGAACATAAATATCTTTTCGGTATTTTTTTACTTCTTCAGGCTCATTAGGCCGTCTTTCTGAGATAATCTTTTCCGGCATTTGTCCGTCATAATGCACCCGTAACTCATTTGTCAGATTAACTGTTTTTTTGTAATTCGGATGCTTTCCCTGAATCGCTTTTTTTAAAAAATCAACGGTTATTTCCATAATTATAATTTATGATTTTTATTACTTTAGCAGTTTGTATTTCGCTTAACAAAATTTTCAGCGACTTCAGTTTCTCCCATATAGCCATCTTCACAGCCAAGATTATAATATTCTTCTAGAATCTTGTATGTTCCTCGTTCCACGTATTCTACACCGTCGATAATCAACAAATCATGTGAGAATGCAACTTTTATTTTATCATGCCACTCTTCTGGTAGATAATCAGTTTGAAATGTGTATTTTTTCCTGACATCAACAAACAAAACTCTTTCTTTGCCGTTCGAATCTATATAAGACGTTTTCTCTTCCTCATAAGCCGGTTTGAAAATCACACTAGGGATTCTGACAGAATTAACCTGAGTTCCTGAATAATAAAAACCGAATTCACTTTTATCACACCTATAAGTAATTAACGGATAATCGCAGTCTGGTAAATAAACCAAAGTGTTTGAGTAAAAGACTTCATTTGTTCCTTTGTTCGTTAATTTCAATCTGAAGCAATCTTCCGGCGCCAAAATAACACTCAAATCCAATCCGGTTGAGAAATAATTGAACGAGTGTACAAACTCTCGAATCATGTCCCCTGCGATATTCACGATATCAATGTTCAATTGATCGATCCCATCAATATAAAATTTCAAATCACTCATCGCTTTTACTGGAACAGGCAAATCACATGAGCTTCTCTCTTTGCTGAATTGTATAAAACAAAATTTTCCTGTCATGACGCGCTAGGTATTAAAACAAAATTGGCAAGACTCGTTTTAAAATTGTATTTTACCGATTTCAGGTAACATTTTTCATCATCGACTAAAATATAACCATACGGATTTAGTCGAATTTGATTGAATTGAGCCAATGAAATAGGATAATCGAACTCTAATATTTCAGCTTTCAAATGCGGGTTCACCAAAGTAATATTAGCATTCTCTGTAGTTTGAACATCTGATTTTTGCCTATATTGAGTTGTACGCTCAATTGTGTTGTCTATCGTTTCAATCAGTGGATTTTGTCGAATATTCGCTTTCCCTTTTGCACCTGCGTTTCTTGTTCCAGATAAGTATCGTAACCCATTAGCGCCGGCATATTGGCTCATCCTATCTGCCCATCGCTCCGCATTTCTCGCCGGGGAGATGTGTACATTCAGCATTGTTTCAGGAGATATGATTGTGTTATCTGAATCTGTCATACCATTATCAACCATATATTTAAATTCTTCTTTTAAAATAGTTCCGTCTGATATTAATTTTTCAGTAATATTTGCACCTAAAATGCAGAGAATAAAAGTATCTTCATCATAACTCCAGTCTTTAGTATCTTTATCTATCGATTTTCGTCTAGTGTATTCTATTGCGTAAGCGTCAGCAACAAAATCACTTACTGCATTTACGTTTTTGTCAACTGCTTTCAGCAGGGTACTGTAATTACGTTCTGAATAAAATGTATCCACAACGTTCGATTCACTCAATTCGGCATACTTTTTATACCCAATATGAAGTCGAGTATTAACGTCATTGCTGTTTAGTTTTCTAACTACATTTGCCGGATTTTCAATTGTAAAAAGATGCGTGTTTTTATAAAACCACTTCCAATTTTCCACGCGAACAACCCATTTATCTGTTTCATATGAAAAACCAACCCCAATGTTATCGATGGCTGCTAATGAATTGGCGGCCTTTTTCATAGATAAGTACATTCTTGGTAAATCACCATTGGTGTAAATGTATTTTCTCAGTTTGTAACCGTTTGTCAAGCACCTCAATGAGCCTAAACCGTCATCCGAAACGGTGTTAAGCATCTTTTGTTCACCTACTTTCCCACTGTCAAGTCTTCCGTAATAATCACTGTAAACCTGCAAGCCATTATCAGTAATGCTTTCAGTTATGCGTGATAATGCTTCGTGTAACAAGTTAACCTTTACATTGCTTTGAGGAAGTATACTATATGTTTTTACTGTAAAATTAGAATTCGAATTGGGTAATACTTTCATAGAATAACTTTCATATACTACGCCAGGTGCTACATATAAACGAAACACTATCCGGACATATAATTTTCTAAACTTTTTTTGTGTAAATGAAACATATGTCCAATAATAGTATTCAGTAAAGTTATCACCAGTAGTAACGGCATTTATACTTGTGTCAGTATATTCAACTATGACATTTCCGTTTTCATCATATATTTCAAGAACGGCATTAGGCCTGAAAGTAGTGCTCAGAAATACATTTGTATTTGCTTCCACTCTTAATTTAAATTCAAATGTTCCATTGAAATCAGAATATGGAACTTCTATTCCATTGTTTTTCAATTCAAAAAAAGGCAGCATTTCATTCTGTTGACTCGCTCTTAATATGGTAGATGATGAATAGTTGAATGTTCCTAAATCATCACCCTCCGCATTTATCATTCCTGGAATGCAAATAACGGCTAAGTCACCACCTTCAAAAGTAAATGCAATAGGCAAATATTCAGCATCATATCCATTATCGTTACATTTTGCAACTACAATAATTTCTTTTCCAGGCACAGTTATTTCGTAATTGATATAATCGTATTCATTCATTGAGCTGCCATCAAGTGACACGGTTTCATCCAAGCACACATCTGTATCCAGTCGGTTATTAAATGTTGTGAATATACCCACCTGCCCAACTTTGCATTTAACGGAGATATATTTCTGTTTCAAATATTGATATGTGCTTAAATCCAATCGCCCGCGGTATATCTCGTCAAAATCATCATTGCAATTCATTTCAACAACGAATTCAATCACGCTGTCAAGGCTCAATTCATATTTTTGCTTGATGATATCAATCGCATTGCAATCGGTGAACTCCAGATCTATTTCACTATACTCCACACTCACTCCGTGCAAATCGTTCCGCTCCAGTTCCGGCTCAAACGCATCAAAGCCAACAGGCTCGCTAATTTCGAGCCATTCACTGTCGTATGTGAGTGCAAATCTTAATTCCATTGTCCGATGTATTTTTTGTTTTTGAACGTATGGATTCCATCCACATCACTCACGTGAACACCATCTTTATCCACTTTGATGTTAACACTTTTTTCTACCGATTTCGGAATCTTGATATGTTTTGCAACTGATTTTCCGAGTAGATCATAATCAATGGAAGATTGTTTTTGTGTTTCTCTGATTTCGTGAATCGTTTCTTTCGACACACGCGGAATATCTATGTTGTAAATACCCGGAATATTCCAGTTTTTAAGCAAATCCGTTTTCCCATTCATCGTAATATCCTTGCTAACGTGTGCAGGTACCACGCTCGCACCAGATGGAATCCACATCATCTCAGGTCCATGTTCACCAACCATGGCCAGCTCACCCTTTCCACCTTTGCGTCCCTTCCAATATTTAGGTAATGGCTTGCTTGCAACCGCCGCCAATTGTACAGCGCCCAAAGCAGCTGCCATTGCTATAAACGGTATAGCTGCAGGAAATCCCATCTTCGCCGAATTCATTATTGATTGGGCTGTAGCAATTCCTACATTGAAAATACCCTCCAGTTTATCGGCTTGAGCCTGCTTCCTCTTAATTTCGAGTTTTTTAGCCGCTAATTCTTTCTCGGTAATCAGTTTTTTATCCTTATTTTTCCGAGCTTCTTCTACATCGGTAGTATAGTAGTGCTCTAAATCTGACAATTCAGCCTGCAGACGGTCACTGTTTATCGAAAATAATGTATTGCCGAAATCACGTGCAAAATCGAGTGTAGCCATCTGTAATTCTCGTTTTCGTTCTAATGCTTCACGCTCCATTTCCATTTCTTGCTCAATCCTTTTTTGAGTTATCTTTAAAATCTCATCAGATTTCTTTTGATTGATGGAAACTTCTTTATTGGAATAATCGGCTGTCAATAACACCTTATTCTGTATGTCGTCGAGTTCGCGTACAGCTATTTCCTTTGCTCTTTTGGCTTCTTTTTTTATTGCCTGAGTAACGGCATCACCAGTTTTAAGACCTAAAGCTTCAAACATAGTCGATGCTTTATTACCCATTTCAATTGCTGTATTTATGTAAAATTCTTTTTCTTTTTCAAGTTCAATCTTATTTTTTTCACGGTAATATGCCGCACGTCTACTTCTTACTTCTTCACCATTTCCGAAAATACCAACTACTCCTGCTATAAATTTGTCATACCATTTAAGAGCTTCCTCATCCGATTGTTTTTGACTCTCAAGGAGTCTCATATTTGTTTCAACAGCCTTTTCTCTTGCAGCTTCTGCCGTTGCTCGGGCAATATATGCTTCAACAACCGCTGGAGTGGCTTTTACTAACCACTCTTCGAGCTCGTTAACGTCCTTCAGTTGATTTTTGCTGTCAAGATACTTCTCATTTACAATCTTAAGCATCTTCTGTTTTTCATCAAGGCTTGTAGTGTTCAACTTCACCTTTTTAGCCATCATTTCCAACTCGACCTGTTGTTCGTTGTAACCGTTTATTGCAGCTTGTCCTAATTCATTAGATCTTTTTTGCTCTTCATTATGTTTTTTATTTGCAGATGTAAACAATGCTAAAGCCCCTACAACCGTAATCAATGCAGTGCCTAAAAGGACATACGGATTAGCCTTTGCAACCAAATTAAAGGCCTTTTGGGCAATCGTCGCTTTCCCAATAGCTATAGCACTTCCCTTTTCGGCACCTGTTTTTATGGCAATAGCTCTTGCATGTGCTGCCTCAGCTTTTGCTGCTGCTGTTAATTGTAAATTGCTAACGGCCCGCATCACATAACTTTCTTTTTGAATGGTATTTTGAATTTGCTGTAATCCAGTTGTTAATGCCATTAACGCCTGAAGTTTAACCATCATAGGCATCAACTTCTCTTGTTCCACTCCAAACAAAGCAGCTGCGCCCTGGGCAACCTGAAAACCGGCAGCTATTCCTTGAGTACCCTCCATTATCAAGTCGAATGAAGCGGTGTCACTGGCAATTCCTTTAATTTGCCGTTGTACGTCGCCTTCAATGTCTGCCAACCGACCCGCTTCTTTTATAAGTTTTTGATACTCACCGGATCCGGTTTTTCCGAGCATTTCGAGTGTCTTTATTTGATTTTCAATCTCTCTTTTTATGGTTCGGAAGCTTTTTTCTACTTGTTTTTCCGGTATAGACTCTGGGATTTTTTTAAATGCATCGCTTAGTCGTTTTACATCTTTTACTCCCTCACCGCTGAGCTTTTTAATCTGTTTTTCATTTTTGGAAATTTCATCTGTGACTTTTTTAACTGTATCATAGTGTTCTTGCATTGCTTTTTGTTCTACAACAGAGCCGTCAACCGTTGCTTTTTTACGTGCTACGTTTGCTTTGTCATAGTCATCCCAAAGCTGCTTGTTTTTGCCTCTTAACTCGTCAATTTTTTGTGTAGATTCGTCAAGTCCTCCGCTGTCGGCCGTAAAGCGAATAAGAATGTTCTTCTCGTTTGACATTTTTTATAGCTTTATTCAATTTAAACAGGAACTCCCACAAGGTTAATCCTTCAATTGTGTTACCCTCTTTTTCGAGGATCATTTTCCATTCTTCAAAACTGTCTATGTAGTCTTGAATGTGGCTGCTTGCAAAACCGCCGAATGTATTTTGTTTGTTTTCTCCACTATCTCCGAATAGGCTTGTAAATCGATATCGACATCCTTCAAAAACGGAATTAATTCCAGCAACGGCTTCTGTAAAAAAAAAACAGTCAAATCTTTATGCTTTTTCCAGAAATCAATCTTCTTTGCGCAATAATCGGCTTCATAAAGTGCTGGATTCTCTTTTTCATCGAAAAACACTACAGATGCGAGTTTATATAAATGTTCGGCATCAAATGCCAGATTCAAACGGTCGTTTAACTGTTCGTTGATTAAATTAAGCTTATAGATATCTATTTTCATATCATGAAGTAACGACCGGCAAGCCTCAACATGTTTTTTCAAATATTCACGAGTGCATCGCATTCTCACTTCTTCATAGACGGCCAAAGCCATTAAACCACGCTCATAAGGTATCTGAAAAACATCCGAAAATTGATAATATTTAACCCCACTAACTTCAAAAGCAAATTCAATGATGTGTTTTTGGTTTGGAAATATCGATTTGATATCTTTTTTTCGTTTGAATATTTTATTTAATAAGCTCATATTTTTTCATTAAATCGTTAAATACTGCTGAGGTACCAGAATCAACATCATCACCGTCTTTTTTTATGGTGAATCGTTCTCCTTTTGTCATTATTTCCCACCCGGGCCTGTCTTCATTTTTCCAATACCGTGGTAATCCAATACAACTGCATCCAGTACGGTAATTAACCCATCCGTTTTTTAGGAGCAACTCTCTCATAATATTTAGCTTTTCCGTTTGCATCAAAATGATAAACTACAGAATTTCGGTAATCAAAATCAAACATTTTTTTTACTTTCCGATTGTTTTTCGAGTTCCATCTTCTGAATTCTGCACGTGTGCCCACGAGAAATTTTTTTCCGTTTTGCACAACATAATAGCGGCATCCGTTTTCACTTGCTTTCACGATACATTCACTGATCGCATTCTCTTTTCGCAATCTAAATGCATAGTTACGTATCCATTTATATGGGAAAATAATCCACGCAAACAGAATAGTTACTATAATAGACAATATTTTGAATCCGATATCTTTCATTATTCATCCGGTATGATATCTTTAATCACTGCAGTGATTATCGTGTTTATGCCCGCAACACAAAGCATCACCCAAATCAAATGAAAACCATCCATCGAAATTAACCAAGTAATGAAAGTCCAAAAACTACTCATGCAGATCAAGCATCCGAATAATGGCTTATACAACACTCCTATTTTTTTTGCGAGCAGAAAATGTTTAACTCCGACCGCTGGATTGTGAAATATCATCCCAGGCCATGTGGTAGCATAAATCGCCGTAATAATTAGGCTGATAACAATTGATGTAAATATTATTTTTTCCATAATCTGAAACTTTTTATCGTGTTGCCAAATCTCCACCAAAGCAAAGCGCCGATAACAATTCCCACAAAGCAACCATACACGTAACCTTTTATCTTCTGACATAATGTAACAGGAATAATTCTGGCTTTCAACGTTCTGATTTCATTCTTTAGCTGTTCAACTTGGTATTGCAGATTGCTGTTATACGTGGTGATCGTAGTATTTTCTTTTTTTAATTCCTTATTCTCCGTTTCTGTTTCGGATAGCTTTTTTTCAAGTGATGTTTTACTTTCAGTATGTGTTTCTTCAGATACCGGCGGTTTACCTGTTTCCGGCACAATAGGTTTGCTTGTATCGTATTTTGTTGTTTTAGTCGACACTTCGTTATGCAAAAGCATATTTTCATTCCTGACACGCTGCAAATCGCTTTTTAGGTTATATATCTCGAGATCCTTTACCTCCAATTGTTCCTGCAACGATAAAACAGCCGCACTGTCCACTCGAGTGATTACACGCTCGTTGATTATCTGCTTAGGCTTACAACCTGTAATCAGGAAAAGTAGTATTGTTCCCAATAATACAACCATCCAGATTATTTGCTTCTTGTCTTTCATATCAATACAACCAAATAACTTCTTGAGAGTGATTAATACTATCATCCGCATGAATATAGGTTTCAGCCACTCCAATGCGGGTAAAACCGGCTTTAACAAGTGCCGATATAATCTTAAATCGGTTGCTGTTCGTATTGCATCGGATATCCATTGCACAACCCAATGAATGCGAACCAGTTCCGCTTCTGTTTTTAGATTTTTCCCACGATGACGAACGATAGGCCGAATTAATCACAAACGGAATATCGGCAATATCACGGGCCGTGTCGAAACGATTCATTGTGCTTTGTCTCATATCCTGAAGTGAACAGGATGGAACACATTTTTTAAATTCCGACTCTGTGAAATGTCTGCTTTTAATCATTTTGAAATCAAATTGCGTTTAAATTCGATGAATATTGTATCATAAGCCTGCTTGATGTTCGTTCGTGCACGGCTCTTATTCTTATCATAAATTTCCGGGAATGCTGCTTCGACCATGGTTTCAATCCACTTGGGGTCGGTGTAATAATCAACTGCATGACCGCTGAAAGTGAAGTTGGAAAAGTACAGTTTGCGATCGTTGTGCATATTTGTAATGAACATTCGTAGCTTTCGCTTAGTACGATTTTCATCCTCGATATGATTCTCTGATTGAATTCGTTCTATAATCTGTAAAACATTTTCTACACTGAGTCTGAAATTTTGTTCAGCAATGGCATGTAGTGCAGTTAGAGTACTGAGACGTGCATTCTCTGATACGGGTTGCAGATAATCTTCGAGCCTTTTCAATGTAATTGAAAGAGCTATATTATTCTGCCGATTCTGTTCTTCCATGTTTTTAGTCATTCTGCGATGCGACACGAAAAAATATATTATCATAATCGTGCACAGAATGATTGCAAAAGCTGTAATTACCACCAATGCACCATAGTTAGCTACACTTTCGGCTGTTTTCAACGCACTTTCGGCTGTCCTTGTTGCCGGGTCAACAATATCATTCATAGCTTATTGTTTTTTTTAAACTCATTTTTTTATAAGTATTTTGAGTATTACCTCAACCGGATCGAAAGACACACAAATATAATCATTAAGATTAAATAAAACTCTTAAAGAGCTAAATTTAATCAAAAAAATTTTATCATGTCCCTGAAATAACGATGCAAATAATATCTAACCGTATCTAAAGTGTCAGCTTGCTGATCTACTTTTAATCGGCTTGTTTTTACAATAGTTCCATCCGGATTAGCTTTACATTTATCCAAATCATCAATAACCGGCTTGCATCTATCTTCGTCAATGGTTATCGGATATTTTTCAAACATCGTGTTAACTAACATCCGGCTGTCTTGTAACCGTGGATTTGATGCTGAATATTGCATCTGCGTATCACTCAAATATAAAGCATTTTTTATCACTCCGAAATTAGATAAAATGGAAAGCGTCGTTTTATTATCTCCGCTAGCATCACCAGTTACAAAAAACAAACATTCAGGATATCGCTCTTTTATTTCGTCACAAAGCCGATGTATAGTTGCGTCTTCCAACTTTATACAATCAATACAGAAAATTTGATTATTGTAGTGTTGCCAAACCGTGCATGTGATCGGGTTTCGGTTAAAGTCAAACGAGAGATAAACAGGTAATTGCTTGTTTAATGTCGTTTTCCCGGTGTGTTTCTTTTTTCTAAAAGCAAATGCCCATCGTCCGTCTTCCGCGTCGAAATCAGTCCAATCACCTTGTATAAACTGTTGCTTATATCGCTCAGCCATCATCTCCCATCCGGCAAACTGGTCATCGGTGACAAAAGGATTATCATTTGGCAGCGCCGACATAAAAAAGAATTCCGGCGGTAATTCTCCATTTACCCACGGCGTGTAAATCTTATCTTTTACCCAGTTCTGGGTTGGATTAAATGTTTGAAATATCAATCCACGCGGCATTTTCGGAATATACCATGAACCCACACGCTCAATGGCTTTTTCCCATAGTTTTTCACTCAGTTCCTCTGATTGTTCTAGAAAAAAGCCGTTAGTTTCTAAACCTAAAAAAGACTGTAAAAACGGATCTCGTTGTAAGTTTTCAGGCTTGAAAAAAATCTTTGAACCTGTTCTTAAATTGATATAATGATAGTTTGATTTATTTCTATACGGCTTCCACCTGTTAGAACCAGCTGTGAGTTTTTCAAAACTCGGAATTGTCGTACCTTCCAAACTTGGCATATCTTTTCTCACAGTATGCCATCTACTACCTGGGAATATTTCCGATAACCTAATAAGTATAGCAAGCGTAACAAATGTCTTACCACCGCGAATCGCACCACCGTAATTCAGAAACTTGAACGAGTTTGCGCCTTGTGCAGCTGCCATTGATGTGGTGAAGTATTCAGCTTGTTTCGGATTCGCTGTTAAGTCGATATTTACACGTCTATCTTTCATACCTCAATTTCTCTGCCGTCCGGTAATATCATTACTGACATTTTTTCTTCTGAATCTTGCCTGAAGTCTTCATATCCGGAACCTGGACTAATATTATCTCTTGTACCAATTAATCCTTCAATCCTTGCAAGACTGTCTGCGATTCGCACTGCTGCACGTGCACCGGAAGTGGTATCTTTTCGTTGCAAATCTCGAAATAGTTTCAACCGCATCTCTACGTGGATGCTTTTGCGTTTCGAAAGATCTGCATCGCTGTTTTTCATGATTTCATCCACGGCCCATTTGTTGTAATTATATGCTTGACGTTCTGTAATATTCCACAAGCTTACACATTGACGTATAATATCAGCGGTAGAATAGCCTTGAATTATCCATTCGACTACGCTCCTGATACGTTGCTGTTTGGTTGTTTTGTCAACTGCTTTTGGATTACCGAAATGTCCCATTTCATTACAACATCTTAATCATTTCTATATAACTTTTTAAATCAGAAATTTGGTTAATAGTCAGTGTTTTTAAGTTGGAAATTTCAGGCGTTTCTTTTTGCATTGGCTCAGATAAACGCTGCAACATATCTATTTTAACATTCTGTTGAGCTGTTAAATAATCAATAACTCTTTGCCTGTCAATCATATTACTTGCTGCCATTTTCAAAATCTTTTAAAGTTAAATTTCCGTTCAAATGTTCAACTTCAGGCTCGTAATCATTGTTACGACAATATTTTATGTACCGTTTAATTATTTGCTGAACATATCTGATATTTAGTTCTGTAGCAAAACATCTGCGTTTTGTTTTCTCACAAGCAATTAAAGCAGTACCTGAACCAAGAAACCAATCAATTACAATATCTCCATCATTTGTAGTGTCAAGAATTGCATCGGCAATCATCTGCACGGGCTTAGGTGTCGGATGGTTTTTTATCTGATGTCTATCTGGATTAGCAACGCTGATGGCCGATGGGTATTTCCAAACATTCGACCGAATTCGGTCTGACAAATCAAGGTGCGATATGTGTTTTTCATTTCCTGATTTATAGACAAAACAAAGTTCATGCTGAGCACGATAAAACGAACCCATCGCAATCATGTCCTTTGCCCAAACACACATCTGTTTCGGTTCCGGCGTTCCGTATATGCGCTTTGACGCTTCACCCATGTGCCAGGTATGCCTGAAGTCCATGAATATATAATGAATTGAACCATCATTCGAATTGTCACATGATGTTCGCATGACTTTTGCGAGAAAATCTACAAACTCATCATCTGTCATTTCTCCATGGCCTTCAATAAAATCTTCATGCACTTTCTCTTCTACATTCCCAATGTAATCAGCAGGGAGGTTGTATGGTGGATCCGTGTTTATAATTCTCGCTTTCAACCCACCCATCAATTCACTCACAATATCCAGATCCTTGAATGAACCGCATGCGAGTCTGTGTCGTCCAAGTCGGAATATATCACCTTTGTTTACGATTATCAATTCATCATCCTGGAGCTCTTCTATCAAATCATCGTTTTCGTTAGCCTCATTTATACCAAACAAATCAAACTTCTGCTCGAATCGAGGCATTGAAAATTCAGGAAGGTTCATCATTCCTTTCAATTCAATCATATCCAAATCGTACAACTCTTTGAAATCAAAAAGTCCTTTTTGTGTGATTTTTGCATAAAACGATGAAAAGATAAGAACAAGACGAGCAGCCTCTTTCTTATCTTTACAATCAATAAACGTAGCCGGTAAAGTGTATGGAACATCAACACCTTCTGAAATCAATTCTTCTTGTGCTTTAGTTCTGTGCTTTCCATCAAGACAATATCGAATGCCATCGGCATCTTCCCAAACATAAAATGGTTGTATGAAATTATTCGTAACTAAGCTTGCTTTTAGTTTATTCATATCTTCAGAAGATAATTCTTTGAAGTTGTCTTGTTGAATAAACGCCAGCTCACGCCAATTGATATTTTCTGTTTTTAATACTCTCGAAGTTATTTTCACCTTATCCATGAATGAAGTATTTTGAAGTTACCTACAAATATACTCATTTAGAATAAAATTAACTCATTAAGACTTCTTTTGTTTTAAAATTTTTATCTGTTTCTTATAGTGTAAACACATCAATTCAATTTCAAAATCGGTAAATTGCCGTATTTCGTTTTTTTTGTTTTCGAGATAATCAATAATGAAACGACCATGTTTGATAATCAATCCACGTTTGTACTTTTTAAAATTTCCTGATTTAAATCGGTTGCAGTCTACACATTGAGAGTTCACGTTGTTATTATCGAATCTCAAACTCATGTGCTTTCTACTCACAAAGTGCCCGGCATCCGCATATTGCCACTTTACCCGTTTACCACAACTTATGCAGCGAATCATTCCGTACTGATCACTATCTCGTAATCTCACGTATTCGGAGAATAGCTTATCTAATGTTTCTATGTCGAAGTTCATACTTTCGTTAATCGGCGAATCGTATCACAAATTTGCCTTACATTTTTTTAAAATCGGCGGACGGAATTTGCTGCAAATCGGTTTTATTCTGCGACTGTTAGAACCTTGTACACGTACCGGTAACGCCTGCACGACTTACGAATAAAGATGGTTCCACTGTTTTCGAAGCTACCATTCGTTACATTCCGATTTTACTTTTTTCTGCTCGCTGTTTTCCATCCGTCCAATTTATTTGCCGTTTTTAATCTCAAATCGAAGTACTTCCAAATTATCTTCGATATATTCTCTTACGTCGTTGCTGCATTTGTTGTTTTCATACAGCCAAATCAAATAATCTGCCGGAACGTTCGCCATTTTCTGGCCTTTGTATTTACCGAAAGGCATCGTTGATTCATCTGTAAGCATTTCAATATCTAAAATTAGTAAAGTGAATAATCGCTGAATGTTTGCTTAAATCGTAGTTTCTAAACCACTCCCGCCAATCACCGATTGAAAGACCGTCATTGTTTGCAATAGTCTCTGAAAGAAACATTGTTTTTGCGCTGTTATCAATTACGTAAGCAGCTCTTTCATCCACAAATTCATCGACGTATTCCACAACCTTAAATTCCTGCAACCCAATCCCGTCATCTTTCGTCAGCCGTGCAAATTCTACTTGTTTTGATTTATACGGAAATCCGCTCCAATAGCGTAGCGATAAATACGCCTCGCCCTTGTCAATCTCCTCAAACCGTTTTTTCCAAAGAGGATAATTTGCCCGGATGGTGTGAAGTTTCATTTTAAAACCACCGGTTGGCCAGCCGTCCTTATAATGAGCTAACGCGTTTTGTATTTGTTCCACAAAATACGTTTCATCCCCTTTCCGCTTATGCGTACCAGGGAATGTTCTGCTTACTGTTAATACATAGGTTTTCATATTTTTTTAATTAAATATAGGCGCCAAATTATTCACATCAACAACCCAAACAGTACCGGCACAATTGGTACCGGATGTTGCACCGCAAGCCTTTTGCCATTCTTCAGTTGTTATCACACGTGCCGAATTTCCATTTACCTCAATCACTTTCACTCTCATGCAATAGCAGTAGCTTTTTTGTTTTATCGTTTCGCAAAAAGCAATTGTTTCGTCAATTCTGGCTAATTCTCCAACCTTTGGCTCAAATCCAAAAACCGACTTCCAATAATTTACTTTTTCCGGTTGTGGAAAATCGAAATCAAAGGATAGTTGTTGGTATTGCTGTGTTGCTCTCATATCTTCATTCACATAATCCATAATAACTCATACAACTTGTAGCTCCAAAATCATCAAATAATTGACCTGCGTCATACTTTCCTTTGGCATATTTTACCACATCAGTAATTAACGGATAACTTCCGATGTAAAATCGAGAAGGTATTTTATCCGGCCCGAAAAATGAACTGTTGATTTGTTTTTCATATACTGCTATTTCTTCAACTCTTTCAGGAAAGCGTGTGGCAATTTGATGCATTTCCGATAATCCAGTCATTATGCATGGGAAGCATCCAACTCTTTTCATCCCATTTCTATACAAAGGATTCGGTTCAAATTCGTTTTCCAAAATGTAATCAATTACCTGTTGAGCAGTCCAATCGAATACCGGGCGTAGCACATCAGTTGCAAATTTTTGGCAATACTCTAAAATATCCTTTCGTCGATATGTATGATATTTAGGTTTTCCGTTCTTATCTTCTTTATAAGGGTTTAAATAGTATTTGAAATAATTGCATTGAGCGCTCATTTGAGCACGACTTTCGCTTTCTAAACCTCGAATTCCCTGTACGACTACAAAATCATCTTTAACCTCATCCAATAAATAATCAATCATCGGAATACTTTTCAATTCTGATGTGCAAAATCGACGTTGTGATGATGGGAAACGACTCTTTTTCTGTGATAAATCTACCAAACTGTTGTATTTTTTCGATCTCAGAGTTATGATGTCCAGATTTAACTTTTCGTTGATTTCTCGGATGTAATTATACGTAATTGGGCTTTCCCAACCTGTATCACAAAACACAGTTGTAAAATTCTTAGACATATTATTTCGCACCCACAACAATGCTGCTAAGCTGTCTTTACCTCCAGAAAATGTTACTATTATTTTCATCTCCTAAAACTTTCACCGTCCAATACCAAATCATTCATACATTCCCTAAATCGGTCAATAATCCTGGTGCCGTAAGTTTCCTCGATCTCAGACGGTGTTAAATTGGTTGTTATAATCGTTCGTTTGTTATTCCGGTAACGGTAATCGAACACATCGTTAAACGGTTCTTTCACGTTCCCGTAATTCTTTGTTTCGACCGGCTCTACCCCAACATCGTCAATAATGGTATAGGCACGCTTCTTTGCAATATCAATTCCGTCAACATCACCTCGCATATACAGATCATACAATTCAGAAGCATGTAAAAAACATGGAACAAGAATCTCATATGCCATGATAATTTTGCAAAGAGCTTGTACAATCAGCGATTTTCCAGTACCCACGTTCCCGCGAATCATCAATCCCTTTCTTACATCGCCTTTAAATCGTTCATCCCACGAGTACCACAATGCCACTTGTCCGATTACATGTTTGTTTTCATCCGTTAAAATCAGTTTCCAGTCCGTATTCCGCTCTTTTATGAGTGCTTCCATCGCTTTCAGCATAACGAAGTAAATATCGCCTGCTTCAAACTTAGGACCATCACAACCGCTCGGAACTATGGGGTTTTCTTTCAAAATTTCGTTTATTGGTTTCATAATTTTTAATCTCATAAACAGTTTGCCATTCTTTGCCCTTAGCATATTCAACAAGCTCTTTTGCTTTCTGAAAATTGTTTCTCGACAATTTTGTCAATTCATTGTAAAATGTCTTAATCCCTTGTTGAGTCTTGTAAGGTTTTTTAATCTGTTTCCGGTATTCGATAAAATCTTTTACAATCGGCAAAAAAACAATATCAACAAACGATAAATCAAAATCACTCTTTTTATTGTTTTGTTTAGTTTTGTTTAGTTTATTGTTTGTTAAAGGAACCGTGCAAGTATCCGTTAAAGGAACCGTGCAAGTATCCGTGCAAGTATCCGTATAATTTATTTGTACGGTTGGTTTAATTTCGCTCTCACCCGTTAAAGGAACTGTGTAATCTATTTGCACGGTTGTGAAAGAATATTTGGTTTGGCCGTCTATTCCTTTAGATCCTTTTTCCGGTGCTTTAAAGTCGATAAGGCCTCTTTGTTTTAGCCTGTTTTTGGCTTCCCTAACTGTAGGAACTGATATCCCGAGAGCCATGCTCAAATATCTGTCGGATTGTCCAAAAGGTTGCTTCCAATGAAGTGCATTGCAGGTATCCAATAAATAAAAATACAACATGCAGTCACTTGGATTGAATGCACGCTCTTTCGAGCAATTCCAAAACCTGTTTATCAACTCAATGTAATTCATACTAAAACAGGGATGGTTCACGGTTCAAATCCGCAAGCATTAAATCAACTTTCTTTTCAGCCTCTTTCGATTTCTGCAGCTCTGTTTGACTTCTTGTCCTGAAATACGCACGCTGATGGGTGCGCATCTCCTTTACCGCTTTGATAAATTCTTTCATATATTTACAATAATGTTTGAATACATCTGTCAATCAATAATTCCATAACCGGAGTTCTTAGCATATTTAAAATTTTATACGTCAAAGATGCCGCTCTATTCTTACATGTTCAAGTAATTAGAGCTATTGATAGTTAAATATTTATACTTTTCAAAATATCTTATAAACTCAGCTTCAGCATCAATAATATATGACTTCAAACCGTTAATCATTAAAATATTCCACTCGTAGCTTAGAGCGTTTTCATCTGCTATTTTCACTTCTTTGCTCAAAGGATACTGAAAACCGAATTTTTTCGATATTACAGTCATCAACCTGTCTTCAACTTCTCTGTATTGTGGCATTTGCATCTTAATAGGTCGCGGCATATCGGTTAAATACGCTTCGCTTGCATCGTGCATAAGCGCTGCCAGTTTGTCGTTTCTGACAAGTTCAGAGCAATGCATAGAATGATGTGCAACCGAATAAAAATGCTTTAAATGTCCACCGAAACGTGGAGTTTGTGCTAATGCGTGTGCGATATCTTCAATGCAAATCATTTCAGGATCTGGATTGAATACATCGATGTATTTTCCGGTAAATGTCCTGATGCAGTTCGAATATAGATATTCTTTCATTTTCTCTCTTCTATATTATTTTTATACTTCAACTTCAATCTTTCAATCCTTTCGGCCGTCATATCTTTCGGAACAAGAATAAATGTTCTCACCGCCGTTTCAATCTTAACCGGAATCATATTTTTTGCACGCCTACTTTGTGCAAAAACAAATCTTTCAATTCCATCTAGATTTTCACCGAAATCATCTTTGTATTTAAGTGTTTTTTTTCGTGCCATGGTTACGATGTTTTACTCATTTCAAGTACGTCAAATAATGTAGGCATATTCATCTGATCATGCATCGATTTCACGTAAAATAAGCCGTCTTTGTAGTATTCAGAATTCAACTCTATAGCTATCGTTTTGCGTCCCATCTGAAGTGCCATATATGGGACTGAAAACAATCCGCCAAAAGGATCAAAAACAATGTCTCCCGGATTCGAGAATCGGTTAATCAACCGCTCAATGATATCTAACTGTAAAGGACAAATATGTTTCTCCTTTTTACTCGAAACCTGGCGAGCGTTAAGAGTTTTTGTTCGTTGGATATCATCCCAAACATAATCATTGTTGGAAATCGGCGGTACCGTCATAAACTTTCGACTTAATTTACCTTTTTCATCCAGTTTTCGACTTAATGTTTTATGTTCTTCAAAATCGTATAACCCTTCTTTTTGATACTTTTTCCATGTTTTGTGAACGAATGACATATCGTGTTTTACCAGATCATCCACGTCTATCAAAGTATTGCCGGAACTTCTCCAATATGCGTGTGCATCCAATTGCCAAAGGTCAACCGTGTAGTCTTCTTTTGACTTCGTCACAGGTTCATCGGCATACGCATTCTCCATAGATGTAGGAGCCTTCCGGAACAGTAGAACATATTCAGGCAAACCGACGCCCATTTTGGTAGCATCTTTGCATTGTTCACTCCAACCAAGCCGATAAGTCTGATTATTTTCAGCAACAACGTCTGTGGTGACGGTTATCTTTCCCATCAAATAAAAACCGTGTTTCACAAAATGGGCGACTGTTTGACCGCTGAAATCATCAATCGTGGTAAAAGAAGTTCCGTTTTGATAACTGTACCGGATACGGTCCTTGACGTGTACTGCGAAAATGTGTCCTGGTTTCAACACTCGTAATAAATTAGGAGTGAGAAAATCCATTTGCTTGAAAAACTCTCCGTTTCCATCATTGTGTCCGTAATCGTTGTAAAAATCGCTGTATTCATAATGATCTCCGAACGGGATGGAGGTAACACCCAGATCAACCAAATTATCAGGTATTTCCTTTTGATCTTGTAATATAATCGTATTATCATTGTTGTAGAGAGTGGCATTACCGATTACCGTTTTATCTCCATGTTTAAAAAGTTGTCTCTCCATTTGCGCTTTTATTAAATCGTTGCTCAATCCGTATTTTCGCACCAATGCGAGCATTTGCTCCTGCAGTTTGTCGTGTTTTTCCCATTTTTCTTTGAGCACTTTCATCACGTCTTGTTCATTGTCCGTGTAAACAATATGGACATTTACGGGCTTCGTTTGTCCGAAACGGTAAATTCGATGAATACTCTGAATAAAATCATTGAACTTATAATCGATGCCTGCAAATATCATATCGTGGCAAAACTCCTGAAAGTTACAGCCGCTTCCGGCTATTTTGCTTTTAGTTAGTAACTGTGGATATTTACCTTCGCTGAAATCAATCAGCAGTTCTTCTTTCTTCCAATTAGGTTGTGAACCGAAAACACTTGCAGCATCGGGAAATTCTTTCTCCAGCATCCGGCGTTCATCTTCCAAATGGTGCCAAATAATTACGTTGCGGTTAATTTCACGTGCCAGATTAACGGCTTTATCAATCCGATAATCCATACTGTCTCTTTTTTCGCGAGAAACCTCAAGAAGCGATTTCGATAAATCTTTAAAGATGGCCGGATTGCCGAATTTATCCGTAATCTGAAAATCAGGCTCATAAGTGATGCAATGTTCAATCACGTTCAACGGTGGCAAATCATATCCCGTATCATCGTAACCTAAGTCGCTCGGCTTGTGAATAAAGACGGCCCATGTGAAAACCCATTCCCAGAATTCCTGTTCCTTGTTTTCAAGAAGTTGTAGATCTCCGGCTTTGGTGGAATTACGTTTGAAAAAGCGTGTCAGCAAATGTCCTCGGCTTGCAACGCCTAAATAATCGGCATAATTGAGCAACTCGATATAATCGTTTGGTGATGGAGTTGCAGTCGCAACAAACCTGTAAGGCAATTGCCGGAAATACTGCAGTATGTAATTGGTTGTCTCCGTTTGTAGATTCCGCAAAATGGAAGCCTCATCGAAACTAACACCACAAAACTTATTGGCGTCAATATCTCCTTTCCGGATACGCTCATAGTTTGTCATGTAAATGATCGGCTTATACTCATCAATACTATCAGTATCGGTTATGTACTTTATCCCAAGCCCCGATTCCAGTTTACAATTATCTCGTCTGAATTCACCAACCACACCCAATGGACACGCAATGAGAAAAGGCTTGTTTTCTTTCTCAATACAATTACGGGCAATAATTAATTGCATGAATGTTTTACCCAATCCAAAGCTGGCAAATATAGCTCTTCTGCCTCCACGCAAAGCCCAATTACAAATATCGTTCTGATGCGGTTTTGCTTTTGGTGCTTTCCATAATGGCTCAAAGCCAAAACTTTCAGCTACAATCACTTTCTTTTTTAAAAAATCTTCGTATTGCATTTGTTTTTTGTTTTAAACCGGCGCCGATTGGTTTGAAAACAATTGTTTTTTGTGGGAAGGCAGGATTCGAACCTGCATTGTTGTACACCATCATCTAACAACCTGCTGTGTTCCGCACATTAGCCCCGGTAGGAATGCAAACCCCGCAGACAAGCCAACATTTTTTTTCAGTTATTAAATAGCGTCTACCAATTCCGCTACTTCCCCATGTGCCGGTCTTTCCCGGCCGTCAGGCTCGCATTCTATTCGTTGCTTATATTCCAAAGCAACTATCCTTAGTTATTTGATGCAGCTTAACGTTTCAGACATTTCGCGCGCCACCGCTACTCTGAATTTTTATACCGGATTTCCCTGCACTCATCCGGCCCGAACCCTCTAAACCAAGGAACTCAATCATTGGGATTTTTTCAGGAAAAGGAAAAACATCTGCCTGCTAAGATGCTTCCCAAATCCCTGCACCGAACGCTTCCGGTATTAATCAATTAAAATGGTAAATCATCCACATATTCAGCATCCTGAATATCCATTTCACCTTCTGCCTTCATTGGTTTTGGAATGATAGGACGTAGGCCGCCAACTATCGGTATGGCGTTTCTCTCTTCTTCAGTCAAAGCATCGTAAACCTCACGTTCAACACTCATTTTTACGAAGTGCGAATCACTGTATTTTTGTTCGCGATATTCAATGGCCGTCATGTTCAAGTAAACGCCCTTTTCACCAACGTACAGACCTGAATCTTCAACCGGAATAACCACGCACTGCTTTGTTTCCTTTTTCCCTTTTAAATTCAACAGAGATGCTCCAGGCACTCTCATCAGATTCAATTTTATGCTTAAATTGCTCATTTTTGATGTTCTTTTTGATGGCAAACCTCACAAAGAAGCTCCATGCATTCCAAATGATATTTTTCACTTCCAATAATGCTTTTGCCGTTTTTATAATAGGTTTTGTGATGTACCTCGAGGTTGTGTCGTTGCCCGCATCGGGTACAAGCGAAGTTATCCCGCAAACGAACAAGCCTTTTAACCTCGTTCCAGTAGCTGCTATCCCTCAGCATCGCCCGATATTTCGTCGGTCGCCCCCGCTTGTGTTTCAATCTCGTCATCTGCGAAAGTGTTTTCATATGGATTATCGCCAATGGCGTACTCTTCATTTTTTGTTGATTCAATAGACATGATTTCGCCGGAATCATCATCCAAAAAATCTTCAACGTAGTGGCGCAAAACTTTTTCTTTGCCGTCTTGTTCCCAAATCTCTACACGTTCTCCATCTTCAAACTCAATTACACGGTAATTTTCTTTATTTTCCACACTGAAATCTGGAATTTTATAACCCATGGCCTCAAGCATTTCTTTGTTCTTTTCACCTGTATTGAACAGGTCATACCTTTCGTTATCTGGAATCTTCCGCACGGCGATCAGTTGGAACATAGTGCCTGTGTGCGTGTAGTAGAGATAATGCCCCGCAACTGGAATTTTGAACGTGTTTTCGTTATCGGGTTCATATACGGCCGTTCCATCCTTGGCAACCGATACCAAGTCTTTAAATTGAGTGTCAAGCGCCGTCAACTCTGCCGTCAATCGCTCTTTTTTAGCCTTATAGTTGGCAGTAATCAGCTCCAGTTCTTCACGTAGTTCAGGCATCTGTTGTTCGGCGATATCGCCATACTCAGCTCTGATCTCGTTAATCTCATCATCTGTCATAATTCGGTTTGCCTTCACTCCACGCTCCTGCATTGCGATAAAATCTGAGGTGATTTTATCTTTAATCTGTAAGGGGGTTAAACCTTCAAAAATTACAACCGGAAACTGATTGCCTTCTGGCAATTGAAATTGCAATTGTTCTTCAAGGATCTCTTTGTTTTTGTCCATTTTATCTGTTTTTTAATAAGTGAATTTCTCTTTGTGCTTCAATGAGCGCTTTTAGTATAGGAGCCGTTTTTCGTTGCTCAGCTTCGAATTTATACTTGTAAAACTCAACTTCACGTTTCAATCGATCTAATTCAGCTTGCTCTCTTGTGGCAAACCTTCCAACCCTATCCCGGAAATATTTTCTCGGAGCTTTCGGAATAGGTCCGTCGAAAAGTGAAAGTTGAGTTGTCATTAGTCAAATCCAAAATATAACTCATCGCTTATCGTTTCAGGATTTTGACCTTGTAGTGAATTGATAATATTTATTTTTGATTCTCTACAAAGCCCATATCCATACCGGGAATATCTTAAGACTCTATTAAATGTTGATACCGGAAAAAATATATCTTTTTCAACAACAAGTTTTTTTGCAATTAAATGCTCAAAGAAGTCTTCATGATACATACACTTGTATTCGGTTTTATCTTCAGATTTATCTTTATAGTATGCAAATTTTGTAATAGAAAAATCAAACTTTGATAATATGTCTAATGGTTCACCGAATTGACTACATATAAGCTCAAGTCTGATGTTTGTTTCTTTATTTTTAAAAGCTTTTGTGTTGTTATTTTCATATGAGAAAACATAGTTTTCATTTTGATCGTAATACTCACAAGCTTCTATAAAATCTCCTTTTGTTAAAAAAAAGATGTCAATATCCTTTATCCTTTGTCCATTAAAAATGTTTTTAAAACACCCACCGGCTATATATCCATTGTGTCCTGTCATATAAATATCTAGAAACATCACCTTGGATATTTCTTTATTGCTTTTAATTCTGTATTTATCCATAATTCAATCCTCCATATCTACCGGATGTAATTCTTTTTCGCTCCATTCCGGTAATTTCATATCAATAATTCCATGTGAACCGCTTTCGGCTAAAGAATCAAAGCCAGGGAACCATCCGTTGTCCATGCACTCTTTCACGGTCATAATCGCATGCTCGTACTTGTATTTACCAAGTTGGATATCATCCGGAGACCACCACAAAACAGCCACGTCGTAAGGAGGTACCGTTTGCAGCATGATCATAATCGTGCAGTTGAATTGTCTACCGGTTATGTCACTCATAACTTTCTGATACATTCCCTCAGATAGTTCGTATTTCAGTTTTGCGGCATCATAAATAAATTTACCTATATTGTCAGCTCTTGTTGTTTTGAAGCTAATAACCGCATTAACACCAATGTTTTCTTCAATATTGAAATAGTCAGGCCGCACCTTTACTTCCAGTCCAGTGTTCTCATCCATGCCGTAAAAAGACACTTCAGCCATGGCACCTTTCAGAATTTTAGGGATAATTCCACCACCGTACCAGTAATAGTTTTTTTTGAGAGCATTGATGATTTCGTTGTGTTCGGGCCTGATGATTTGAAATTCACATTTTGATTTTTCAAAATCGAGTATCTCTTTCAAATCGGTCATTTTCCAGTTCTCATCACACGTATTTCTTGAGCCGTTTAAACTTTCGTAGAATCGAAGCATCTCCAAAACACCCATTTTAGTGGCTAAATTCACATTGGGAGCTACCGAAACTTTATCAAATAGTTTCGGCTCCAAGAACGCCATGTGTGCGAATGTTCCCAACTCGAAGCATTCTTTTTCCTTTGGCGTAAATTCATTTTCCCAATCATAAAAGAAATGACGTGGAGTTTTCAAAACCTCTTTCAATGAACCACTTCCTATTTGATGTGCCGATAAATACTCTTCCATGCTGTCTTTCACCACATTTCCGTTAATGGATAATTCATCAAGAAAGATGTCTGCGGCCGGATCCTCATGGTGCAGCTCAATAAAGTCGATCATCACCTGCTTCTCGGGATAATCTCCGGGAGAGTAGGCAAGGGGGTTCATTTCCTTGCCTACTTCCGCATCATTGATGTTGAATTGTGGAGTAATCATCAGATACTTATTCTAAGCGGTTTTATACTCCAGTTGTCTGAGCTGAAAGAATTGGTTTTGTTCCGACGTTTTCCAAGGTAAGTAATCAGTAACGGTGTGCCCTGTCCGATTAATCCTTGTACAAGATATGATTCCAGGACACCCACTAAACGACGGCTGCCATTGGTTACTGTTTTGATATCATTACCTTTCTGTTCGAGGAATACGGCACAATCCAAATCAATTATCTCTCCGGTTCCGGAACTGCTCAATACTTTTTGTGGTTGGATATCCACGAAAAACAGCCGCTTACTTTCACCGTCTTGTTCAGGTGTCCAGTAATTACCGGTTAAATCGACGGGCATAACATCTGCTTTTTCAAGATCAGGTAAGTTGCCTGCTTGTAAATCCACTGTTTGCATCTCAAGTGCATTTTCGGATCTTCTTTGAAGTTCTTTAGTCTCTGTTGTCATTTTTTGTTGGTTTTATTGATTATAATTTATCTGAATTCAATCGGATGTAAGTGATTGTGTCTTTCATGATCGGATTGATATGAGAGAATATTGCAATAGCATCATCCGCTTTCAAATCAGGTGCGTTGTAAAGGAGCTTTTCCAACTCTGTCGCAAACACAAGAAGTTTTTCTTTATCCGGTGCGTTTTTAGCACGTCTGTCAGCCTCTTCTTTTGTCCTTTTTTCGGCAGCAGCCTTGCGTTCGGCTTCCAATCTCTCGGCTTCAATACGGGCCTGTTCCGCTCTCCGTTCGGCTTCTAATTTGGATTGCTTTTCACGCTCTATCAGCAATATACGCTCATGTTCTTCACGTTCTTTCCTGGCTTTTTCTTCAATCGCTTTCCGTTCGGCAGCAGCTTTAGCACGTTCTTCGGCAAGCTGGCGTTCACGTTCTTCGGCTTCTTTTTGGAGCCGTTCTTTTTCGGCTTTCAGTTTTTCTCTGTATGCCTTATTCGCATCGGCTGTTGCTAAGAACTCATATTTGTAACTTTGAAATTTTTCGGCATCACAATCAAGGATATCTTTAAAATCAATCACATTTGAAAAATCGGGATTCTCCTCGTTAGTGAGAGTGAATGTGTTGTTTGGGTTGCTTTTCACACCATCGATGTTCAGCAACTCAATCTCTCTTTCTTTCCGTTGTTTTACCAACTTTTCAAATGCAATCCGTTCTTGTTCAGCTTTCAACTCAGCTTCTTCTTTGGCTTGCTTTTGCAATTTTGCACCGGATAATACTTTGCTGTAATTATCCTCGTCCATGGTCCCTAAATTCAAACCATAAGGCACGAATTCAATATACGGCTCAAGCTCACGTGTGCGGGCGTCTTTCAGAGTCTCAATTCTTTTTGCTTCCTGTATCTCGGCAAACTTCTCTTTTTCTTCCAGATCCTTTTCAATGGGAGTGATCAGGTTTGTGAGTACTTTGGCAATAGCATCAATTGTTTGCCCTTCACGGAGCGAAGCTTCTTTTAGTTGTTTTCTCGTTTTCTCAACGGAAATGCGTTTATCTTTCAAAAACAAACGCCCCTCACGTGCCAATTTCATTTCAGCTTTTTGTTCAACGCTTGTAATTACAAGCTCTTCTGCTTTTCGTTCCCATTCGGCCGCCATTTCAAAATATCCCGAAAAATTGTCTAACAACACTTGGCTTTTTGTTTTGTCAAGTCCATTGTCATCGATAAGTTTAATAAGTTGATTGTCCATTGTTTTTTGGTTTTTATTGGTGTTTTGTAAATCAGTTTTTATACCTCAGATTACATTGGTCACAAATTTCAAATCCCTCGTAATAGTATGGGATGTAATCCATTTTAGAGCCGCAAAAATCGCAGTGAAAAATAGGTTTCTGAGTTACTAGTTTCAGGGTAAATCTCTTTCCACAAGTCGTTTTCATTGTTATCATGATCATGCGATTAAATATATTCTGAAAAAATGTCTCAGTGTCTGGAATATTCCAAAGCACACAATAAGTGTAATGCACACCCAGCAGATCAGGTTATTCACCTTTTCATCGAATAGCTTGTCAATAAGCCGGTAATAGAAATCTTTCATTTTGTTTAAGCTTTATTGGTTTTTCTTCTTTTCTTTCTCGGTCTGTTTTTCACGTAGCACAAAACGTCTCCACCGTTGCAGAACCATTTTCCGTTTTGTGTGAGTGTTTTTTTTTCGGCCCTAATTCTGCCTTCAGCTATTAGCTTTTCGAGCCGTGTTCGACCGCCAACCAACTTTGCAGCCTCTCTTTGTCCGAAAGTGATATCCTCCCGGTGAAATGTCGCTACAGCGTCTGTTATGGTTGGCCAGTTCTGCATAATCAATCATTTGCCCATCGCCAGGCACATTTTGTTGTCGTAATACATTTCTTTGTAATATTCAGATTCTTGCTCTGCTATCTCGGCGGCATGTTTTTCATTGTATTCCCGTATTTTCAAGGCATAATGATCTTTCATCATCGAGCGGAATGTTGTTGCAAGCAACTCTTCGTTCACTCCCATGAATCCGCCTATTTTGCGCCATTTATCCACGTAAATCAGCTTACCCCAACACTCAATTCTCAAATCACTTAATTCGCCGTTTCCGCAATCTTTGTAATACAGATACAAAGCTTCATTTCCGTTACGCAACTCCATTTCACTTTCGTAGTTGGATGGCATGAATTCACTAACCGTTTCATATACGTTTTCAATTTGCTCTGCGAGCAACCGGATGGCTTGTAATGTCGTCATGATTCAATCTGTAAGATAAATTCTGTTTCCTGTCTGTTACGTCCCGCTCTTCTTACCCTTATCATTCCGTTGTTTGGTTGAAATGCTGATGGAAGGGTAATAAGGAGTAGAAAAGTGGCAATGATGTTAGTGTAATAGTGGCGGCACAGCTCTGATACCTTTTGCAGGTTCAATTTTGCTTTTATATTTTTGATGTGATTCTGGGCTGTTGTAGGAGAAATGAAAAGCTTTGCTGCTATTTCCTTTGCAGACAAGCAGTCTCGAGCCGTAAGCCTGAGAACTTCATTTTCACGTGTTGTTAAAGCTTCCATCACTTCAAAGTTTCAGCTACCTCCGCTACTCCTTTTTCAATTCTTTCAGCTCTCTGCTGTTTTTCTTTCACGAGGCTCAAACACTCTTCCCAAACACGCATTTGCGCACTGGTTGCACCTTCAAGGGTATCAAGGTTCAAAGCATTGTTGACGGTTACTCTTGTTACGCCGGCACGTTCGGCAATAACCCGACGTTCACCTTGTTTGAGAATGTCGAATACCAGCTTTTTTTGTTCTTTAAAGTCCATACCATTAATTGTTTTTTGGATATCATTTTTTAGAATTTTATCGAAATGACTATTTTTAATTATTGTAATTCATTATATTTGCTCTTTACTTTGCATCGTTTTGCTATTGATGTGTCAATATGTTTACAGCGCAAATGTAAGTTTATTACAGTGAACTCCCAAATATTTACTGTAATAATATTATAGTATTATGAATTATTAACATTACTCTTGTGTTTTTTATATGAAAAAAGGAGAGAAACTAAAATCTATTCTTGCTCAAAAAGGTATATCTGTAGCCGATTTTGCCGTAAGATTAGGTGTGTCTGAATCAAGTGTATTCAAATATTATAACAAGAATAACTTTGATTCAGATTTACTGGAAAAATTTTGCAACATTTTAGGTGTTCCTATTACATATTTTTTCGATGATGAAGGAAAAGGGAATAATACGATGGTTAACGGAAATAATAATACAGTTGCTTCTGGCCATCATAGCCAAATCACAATCTTGGAGAACGACATACACTCAAAAGAAGTAGAGATTGAACACCTCAAACGGATTATTGAGGAAAAGGAGAGATTGATTCAGGTATTGATGAAGAAATAAATGTAAATTAAGAGGTAGACGTTGTTCGCAACATAGATAAAAACAGCCATGAAATTTACCAAAAAATCCTATATAATGCCCAATTATAACCTAATATTATAAACATGTTATTCTCACAAATATGGAAAGCATAAAACAAGTGTATAAAGGAGTGATTAGACTTAACAGCGGAGAATATGAACTTCCTTGTTATGTTGTCGATTTCGGATACAAGATCGAAAGGGTGCTTACTCAACGGGAGGTCGTACGTTTGATAACCGGTAGTAGGGAAAGTGGTGACATTAAAAGGTATCTAAGGTCCCGGGCCCTAGAAGAAACTTTGCCTCCTGAAATATCACAAAAATTTGACGACAATTTGCTGATAGTCAACGTGGGCACATACACTATAAATGGAGTAAAAGCGAGTATGGTTGTTGATATATGCAATGCATACCTTAAAGCTAGGCAGATGGGCATATTGTCACCTAATCAAGCAAAATTGGCAGAACAGTCTGAAATCTTTATTTCAGCCTTAGCGAAAACAGGAATAGATGCGATAATTGATGAAGCTACTGGTTATCAATATTTCCGAAAATCAAATGAATTACAGGCTAAATTAGATTTTTACATTTCCGATGGATATAGGGAATGGACAAGAACATTCCCAAAAGAATTCTTTATGCATCTATACCGGCTTGAAGGTAGAACATCTCCTTTGATTGACAAGCCATATCCGAAACGATTTGGCAAATATGTAATGAGGTATGTATACGATACCCTGGATCCTGATGTTGCTGATTATTTGCGAAAAAATAATCCACAACCGCAAGGCACAAAGCATCATCACCAAAAGTTGAGCAATACTGGATATAAAGCTCTTACTGATCATTTGTTTTCTGTTTTAGGCATCTCGAAAGCATCCTCCAACATGGATAGATTTAAAGAAAATCTTGAGTTTGCTTTTCCAAACGCCAAAACAGTTCAATTCAACAGAATAAAGAAAAAGGGAAAAGAAGATAAGCAAAGAAAATTATCTTTTCTCCCCGTTCAACAAATGGAATTATTCGATTTCACGGGTGAGGATTATGAAAATAACTCATCAGGAAACAACTAATCAAAGGTAAAATATTTAGATAAAAAAGCTGATAGATAATTCAAGGAAATAATAAGAAAAAAATTGAAAAATATGGATATAGATAGACCGTCCAGTTTTACTAAAGTTATGAGTGAATTCAATAAGGGAAGAGATAAATATTAGTAGGGTAGTGGTATGCAGATCAAATTTTTTTAGATGAAATTATATCAAAAAATACTTCATAATACAAAAGATACCGTAGGTATGAGTGCTGATGCATTATCGGCACTTTCAGGCATATCCATTGATGAATTAAGAAGTATTCGCGACGGAGCCGATATCACACTTTCACAACTCGAAAAACTGTCTTTAGAGCTTGATATTCCGGTTCCTGATCTTATCAGTGAAGCAGATCTACCAACCGGGCATATCAACATAGAAGGTCCGGTAACAATAAATATTTTTCCGGAAAAGAAAAAACATCTCTACTCGATGCGAGATGTTCTAAGTAAACAAGTTAAACCTAAATATCCGAAGAAATGAGAACAAGAATATTTTTTTATCTATTTACAGTCATGTTTTTCTTTTCTTGTTATAAATACGAGGTTCCTTTATTTGGATACACAAAATGGGAATATAAAGGAGATGTAATAAAAAATGATATTACTGCAAATTCTACAATTTTTGATTTTATAACCAATGATTCTGTTTACATATACGAAGATGATAAATTAACTGATAAACTGAATTATTCATTTTCAGTTATTAACAGAAGAGGAAGTATAGTAAAACATAATTTGCAATTCGAACGCAGAAATGACAATGAAATGAAAGTTGACCATTCTGGAGAATCGTATTTTTTTTACATAAAGTGATTTATTATGCCGATTAAAGAAATAACTAATGATTCACGTGCCGTTAGTTTGCGTTTTGTCCGTGCCTATGAAGAACTCCGTTATTTGGGTCTTGTTAAAACAAAAACTGAATTCTGCAAATCGATTGGAATCTATCATGCCAGTAACTTGAAGCGCATCGAAGATAATAAAAATAACGAACCATCCATTAACTCAATTCTGCTTTTGCTCGAAGCGTACAATGTCAATCCGGATTG
>ENA-UOOH01000672-UOOH01000672.1-fermentation-metagenome-genome-assembly--contig:-NODE-672-length-37239-cov-9.821025_pt1 | contig 37239 bp, 34 predicted proteins | sample MGYA00245778_ERZ724025 | MGnify/ENA primary metagenome ERZ724025 (study PRJEB28704, sample SAMN03018313) | fermentation metagenome | biome: anthropogenic terrestrial biome; feature: soil; material...
TCTCCATTGAGGTTGCCCCACGCAGAAATTATGTTACTGATAAATATATTCTTTACCGGGAGAGCCCGGAAAAGCCGTGGAAGCGTTTGATAGAGTTTGACTTATCTTTAACCCGGGATTATGAAATTATCGGCTTTAGCGCAGATAATACAAAACTGATTGTGAAAACCAATTTCTATGATAATTATGCCAGCCTCTATCAAGTTGACCCAGAAACCATGAGCAAAGAATTGATCTACCATAATCCTCATGCCGATGCAGCCGTAGAACTGGTCTCGGTGCTGGCGGGCATTCCTGTTTTTAGCTTGAAAAATCCGGAGACAGGTGAACTCTTAACTGCTATATATGTTGATGATAAAACCCGCTTGGTATGCTTAAGGGAGGAAATGGCCACTATCATGGATCATGTTCGGGCAGATTTAGGAGAAAACCATTTCCCGGTAGCTATTAGTCCGGACTTTGACTATTTGGTTTTGCTACACCGGGATGACCGTGATTATGGCAGTTACAGGCTGTATAATGTTGAAAGCAGGAAGGATACCCTTCTTTTAGCGTCGGATATACCGGTAAAGGATGTTGGACATACCTATCCAATATCTTTCAAAGCAAGTGATGGTCAAACCGTATTTGGATATCTGACCTTGCCACCTGGTAAAAGTCCACGCAATCTACCATTAATAGTAAATGTCCATGGCGGACCTCAGGCCAGATATGTGTGGACCCCAAACGAATATGCCTTGTTGGTTTCAAACCTCGACATAGGGGTATTGTCTGTTGATTTTCGATTTTCCATCGGATATGGTAACGAATACAGCGATTCAGCCAGTAAAAATATGCCACTGGCCCAACAAGATGTTTTCGAAAGTGTTAATTGGGCTATAAATAGCGGCATTGCAGATCCTGAATGCATTGGAATTATGGGACACTCCTACGGAGGATATATCTCCTTTTATCAAGCAGCCGTTCATCCAGATACCTACAAAGCGGTCATTTCTCTGATGGGCGTATGGGACTGGACGGATTTGGGGCTTGAATTAATAGAAGATGATCCTGTTCCAGATTATCATAGATGTTCTGCACCTGAACCTGGTACCGAGCTGGCCCAACTATTGTCTCCATCAAGCTATGCCGATAAACTCAAATCCCCTATTTTAATTATCTATGCCGGCCAAGATGATGCTGTATATCCCAGTCAGAATATAAGGGCCATTAAAGAGCTCACAGAAGCAGGGAATACGCCCCAGGCACTCTATCTGCCTGATAGCGGCCATACCCCGGATACATTAGAAAATATAACGGCCGTCTTTGAGGAAATAAAGAGTTTTTTAAATGAGCAAATGAAGGCTACCATGCCAGACGAATAACGGGTACAGACCCGTAAATAATGTTTAAACAGATCAAGATAGTTTTTGCGTAATACTATCCAGAATGTTCGCTTTGCTTTCGAAAACAGTTTTGCATCCCAGCCTATAAAATATCCCTGATAAAAACCATGCCTCAATCTCAGGTGAAGCGAAAAGGGTTAAAAACATCAGGGGTCTTCCTATCGCTACTTCAACTCGGTTATGGGTATTAAGCAACCAAGCATCATAAGCCTGGTTATCATCATTAAAACGGCAATCCAGATCATCAATAAGTAAAATCAGTTCGTACTGTTCATCACGCTCAAAAACAGGTTCGCTGATTATTTTTAACATCTGTTCTACCAGATTATCCCCACTAACACCGGAAGCGCTTCGAACTGATGTAGCTTTTGTTCTTCCCTTTTTCAGGTTGGGTTTGTCCACTGCTGGGAAACAGCGTTTCCATTTCAGGTTTGAGTTGAGCTGCTGCAGAAAAACCTGCATGCCGCCGGTTTCGGTATAACCGGCTGAGCAAAAGTATCCTGCCGCCATCACCAGGGCCAACCTCCTAACAGGGGATCACCTACCCGATAGAGATCGCCCAGTTCCCAGCCCTCGTTCAATCGGGGTTCTAGCATAGCAGGAGTCAAGTCCATAATCTGTTCGGGCTGATTAGTATCGAATACAAAAACCCCGACTCTGCCATCAACAAAAGCCTCAGTAAAGGAATCCAAAAAATCAGGTGAATGGGTACTTATCAACCACTGGCTGCCAGCAGGTGATCGCAACATCCAGTTGGCTATAACCTTAAGCCAGGCTGGATGAATATTAATCTCAGGTTCATCTATAGCCAGGATGGTTGCCGGTTCAGGTGACCAGACAAGCAGAGCCATTATCATGGCCTTTATGGTACCGTCAGACATCTCATGCAATTGATAGTTGTTATTATCAATAATCAGTCTAAGACTACGCTTGCGCTCACTGGCATGAATCACCTTGATTCGTTCCAACCCAGGAATGAGTTCGCGCATTACCTCGGTATACTGGTCGATGAAATCATATTTTTCATCCAAATAAAGTAGGACGTTAACCAGATTAGCTCCGTTACGATCCAGGTATCTAGCCCCCATTTCATAATCCACAGCTTCACGCATTGCCATCAACTCAAAAACCGTACTGGAATAGGTGTGAAAGGCGGCAAAGGTTTCCTGCACCAGCTTTACTGTAGGCTGAAAATTAGGATAGAGTTTGAGACGAAATTTCTCATCATCCAGCAAGCTGCTAATCTGTCTGAAGACACTTTCTCTGGGATTCACTTTTAAATCTATTATCTTGGCAGTTCTATTCTCTCTGGTACGAACTGAGAATTTCCCTAATCCTAATTCTTCATTATGACAACGAAAGAAATCAAAGGGCCGGGATTGATTTCTAACTGCTTCGGAAAATCTTAAGTGCTCATCTGTAATATAAAAGTTTTGCTGATTATCCCCTACCATAAACTCTAGACAATACGATAGGTCTGGGTAACCAAGTCTAGAAGTATCCAGAACCCATTCCAGTTTTATTTTGGCAGGTTTAGCAAGCTTGCGGTTGAGCAGATCGCCCCAGTTCCGCTTGTTCAATTCATCCAGAAAAGCACTCTCGCTCTCTCTTTTTTCACTGTTAATAATCCGAGAAGAAAAACTGATCGCATCAATCAAGTTGCTCTTGCCGGAATTATTGGGACCTATAAATAGGTTAACCTTGTTTTTAAAGCTAATCTTATCAGCATTCAGGTTACGATAACTATTTACTGAAAAGGATTTTAACATCGCTGCCCTCTTTAAATTTTCATCGTTAGTTTGATTGGCCCAGAAGTCATTGTTCATTAACTATACCCCCTGACTAGAGTTCTAGCAGAACATCGTTCTATATTGGCAGTACACTCTTATACCTTAAATGATTGTCATGAACCAGTCTCATTAGGCCAAAGTAATCTGTTAACCACGGATGATTAATTCGTTAAGATCATAGTTTACACTGGTTACACCAAAATCAGGTTCCATATGGAAGGGCTGGCGGACATATGTAGGCCCTCTTCTCCATCAACTATCACAATAGCCAGGAATAAAATCTTCCGCTTTGTTAAGTGTGGTTAAGATTTCTCCTTTTAATTTAACATTTTTCTAATTAATGTTATAACATGAGAGTTTTAACTTTTTCAAAATATATAATGGCTTCGTGAAGATTGCAACGCTACATATCGTACTTCCTCAAGGGCTCTTCAGTAAACTTTTGAATTAATACAAAATCCTCACATAGTGACCCTTAGTACAACGTTAACTTCTATTACTTCGTCTTATTGGGTACTTTTTCCTGCTGAACCGGTTACTTTTTCACACCAAACAGATGATTTCTTGATCTTCGAGCATTGTATCAGTAGTTAATATTGCCAGCCATTCACATTATTGTTCTGGATAAAGAACCCTATCACTCGTTTTATATACCTGAGTTTCAATCCCCTATAAGCGGGGCACAAACTGCAACGGTTGCCCCGGCGGTTGCCAGCGTTCCACTAGTTTCAATCCCCTATAAGCGGGGCACAAACGGAGTATGCTTTTAAGAAATTATTATATGTACTTAAGTTTCAATCCCCTATAAGCGGGGCACAAACCCTGGCTTGCCAGCGCCGGGTGACGGGAAAACCACAGTTTCAATCCCCTATAAGCGGGGCACAAACGGGGAACGTGGTTCTCCAGCCCGGCGTGTTCCGCAGTTTCAATCCCCTATAAGCGGGGCACAAACGATGATGTTAAACTGCTCGTAATAATCACCATGAAAGTTTCAATCCCCTATAAGCGGGGCACAAACCTCAGCACTAAGTCAACTAGCTTGCGCTCGGCTGTGTTTCAATCCCCTATAAGCGGGGCACAAACGCAAGAATCAGTTTTTTTGCTTAAAGGCAAAATACGTTTCAATCCCCTATAAGCGGGGCACAAACATTACGCCAACAAATTCTGCTGAACTAATTGAAGCTAGTTTCAATCCCCTATAAGCGGGGCACAAACTGCCTTCTATCTGCCTGGGGGCGACAGAGAAAGCGGTTTCAATCCCCTATAAGCGGGGCACAAACATTATTGACGGCCGTATCTCTCCTGGGGGATAGCGGTTTCAATCCCCTATAAGCGGGGCACAAACGCTGCACTTCTTCTGCTGTCGGATAACTATACGGAGTTTCAATCCCCTATAAGCGGGGCACAAACTGCAAGGATTGGAACTGCTTACCCAGCTTAAAACTCTGTTTCAATCCCCTATAAGCGGGGCACAAACGGAGGAAGTGGGGCTGCTGTTGGCGGTGACGCGGGTAGGTTTCAATCCCCTATAAGCGGGGCACAAACTAATAGTAATTTGTAAAAGAGGGCCGCAAAGTTTTAGTTTCAATCCCCTATAAGCGGGGCACAAACGGGAAAAGGGAAAAGAAGTGCAAAGTTAATATTTGCGTTTCAATCCCCTATAAGCGGGGCACAAACCGATCAGCACTAGGCAGCTGCCGCCACCTAATTAAGTTTCAATCCCCTATAAGCGGGGCACAAACCTCTCCGACTACCCCGGAAGTCACCGTCTGACCAAGGTTTCAATCCCCTATAAGCGGGGCACAAACTCTAGTAGCTCTCCTCGATGAGCCAGTATTAGAACCCGTTTCAATCCCCTATAAGCGGGGCACAAACTTTATGGTATCATTATCATTTTCTTTACAAAAATCTAGTTTCAATCCCCTATAAGCGGGGCACAAACTACGTATTTTTTCTTCATATAGTCCACGTAATTCACCGTTTCAATCCCCTATAAGCGGGGCACAAACGATTAGTTTGCAGGATCAGTATTACAATACGGTATAATGTTTCAATCCCCTATAAGCGGGGCACAAACCCTAAATGTATAGTGTTAAAAGGCAGATGTAATCCGTTTCAATCCCCTATAAGCGGGGCACAAACACGATTTATTTTAAATCATTATGAAAGTTTCATTTGGGTTTCAATCCCCTATAAGCGGGGCACAAACAATAATTGATTATTTTAATCGCAATTATTCAAGAATGTTTCAATCCCCTATAAGCGGGGCACAAACCCGTGCCGATAAAGAAATACTGGGCTTCCTTTAACTGGCCCGGTCTTGAGCTTATTATATCCCTTATTTATGAAATTGCAATAGGTTGGCTTTTGTCGACATTTTTACCTGTCGTCGCCAGGCAGTATTTTTGACACTACCTGCGGTCGACGACAATTTTTATGTTAATATAATTTTTCATCTCTTTTTGCCATTAATTCGCACTTTGCATAAAGTGCTGTGTACTATTCTTCGCAAAAGTAATTCACCTTACATCAGGGTTAACTTATATTTTCCCAATCCAAAACTGGCATTTTTACCTATGTGTATATCTTCCCCTAATAATAACCACGGTAGAAATGAGTTTAGTTCTCCGGAACATTCCATTATACCCATCATCCCTCCCAGCATCATACGCTGATCCTGCCTTCTTGAATAACGCTCCATTTCCTGCCAGTGCAAATTCAGCGTTCCACTGGGAATGGCAGCAGCCGAATTGATTATTTCACTATTATCATTCTTTTCTCCTGTACCATAATACTTATTCAACAAATTCCAACGCCTGATAATTGCTTTTATAACTGTAGTAAAATCCAGATTACTCTGCAGATGTCCTTCCTTTTTCATGCGTAACGGGGTAATTAATTCTATCTGGCATCTTTTTATTATGTTTTTGCTCTGGGCTTCTTTGCGGTAGTCATCCCAGGTTTTGGTCTGTGGCCGTTTAATCATTCTTGCCGATCCTTTGTGCCACACCTGCTTTTGTCCAAACAAATCCTCTACCCTTTCCAGTTCATAAGCGATGCGATTTTTCCCCAGTCCCCATTGACTGATTTTCTTTATACAATGCATAAAGACCGGTAAATAATCTATACTGTTACCAAATAACTGCAATCCCAGTTTTATTTCTGCCTGACCCGGATTCATTTCTGCATTATCATAAATAGTTGGTTCAAATACATAGGGTTGCGGTACACCTGATTGTTGTCGTTGGCCATTTGAAAAATACCACCCGCTTTCAAATAGATAAGTATATACGCAGCGGTTCCTGAGCATGCATTCTGAACATTTCCCGCGCGGTTCTACGCAACAGCTATCCTTCAGGATGTTACCAAACACTCCCCGTATGGTTGAACCTATAAAGGGTGCCATCTCCACAGCCTGATTACTGCTCAGGATAAATTGCAGAGAGGATATTTCCAGTTTAATCACCTCCTCAACCTTGGTTTGCCTTTATTTAAGTTTTTTGTTTACAGTATTGTTTTACTATAAGAATTGGCTTTCTTCGCCTTTTTCAATGCCCATGATCTCCCTTTCTGAATACTTGCTTGTTCGGAAGGTATAGAAAATAATTGAATCGTATTCATGGTCAATGATTCGACTCAATTCTGCCTTTAGTTTTTTAAAACTGCCTTCATTTATATTGCCTTCCAATACCGAATTTTGTACCCAGTATAGATATTTGCGACCTGTCTTTAATACTTTGGCAACTCGTTTTACTTCAACATCATATACCATTATTACCAGCATGTATTCGCCTCCCTACCAACGGCTAATAAAGGCTTTGTAAGGCTTTTCCCCTATCAGGTGTTTCTCCAGTTTATATAATTCCAATCTTATTAATCTCCGATAAGATACTTCATGGCCTATATCCCGGTGCTTAATTGTAGTACGCAGCCGTTTTTCCCATTCGTTCACAAATACCTGGCGGCCTTTATCATTTAGCAGGATTCCTCCCATCTTGTTTTCAAAATGCGTGGAGCGCAGCATGTTACGGGCCAGCAAATAAAATATTATTCGGTCGACTAATAATGGTTTAAATATTTCTGCAATATCCAAATTTAAGCTGAATCGCCTGAAGTTTGTTGTATGCAAATAGGAGATTCGTGGATCCAGATGAGTCCGGTATATTTCACTCAAACAGGCTGTGTATGTCATGGTGTTGCCAAAACTTATTAAAGCATTAATTCGATCGCGGGGCGGACGCCGGTTTCTACCTTCGAAAAGAAAATCGCCTTTATCAATTATAGTGTTGAAAGCACTGTAATACGCATCTCTGATATTCCCTTCAACCGCCATTAATACTTCAACTGAAGCCGATTCATCTATTCTATCTATCAGATTACCTATGCTTTGAAGAGCCAGGGCAACATTTTTGCCCCTGTTATGATAGTACTTCAATACTTCCAGCATATTAGCCGATGCTCCCTGAACAAATAGTTTTGCCAGCATCAAACGGCGTTGCTCGTCCAGGTAGTGTTCTGCCTGGCGTAAAGTCATGTACCCGGAGTTAAGATGTTCGCGAGGATAATAAGTACCGCTGTAATAACCATAGTTATTATAAAAATGAAGTATTATCTCTTTTTGGGTGAGGAATTCCAAAAAGCGTTTATTCAGGTCTACTTCTCCATAAACATGGATTTCATTAATATCCTCCACCGGAATATAGCGCTTACCCTGTTCGGTTTCAAAATATAGGGTATTGTCCTTGCGTTTAAATTTTCCTTCATTAAAAACATAAATGGATTTTTTCATCTATTCACCTGCTTCTTATTTAAGCCCAGCAGAATTCCGCATAGGCACAGGGCTTGCACCATTTTATTTTCTGCGCCGGCGGAGGTGCAGCTTTTTCAACTATATCAATAATTTCCTTTGTTGCCGTTTCCAGCTCTAGACGGGCTTCTTCGTCCAATGTTACTTCTATACGCTGTTTTTCTTCAGGGATGAATAATTCCCCGCCAGCCGCAATACCCATTTGCTCAATCTGCCATAAGTAGAATTGCAGTTGCCGGGTGGCACTGGTTAAAAATTTAGAGCTTTTCTTTATCTCTCCTATAACCAACTGACCTTTTTCACTACGTACCAAATCAATTTTGACATTGCCCAGGTTTATTTCCTTTTTATCACGCTGATAACTAAATTCATGGATAGTTCTGCCCTGATATATGTTATTATCCTCCTGATCAGGGCCCAGGGCATGGGCCATTAACCACACCTGCCTTTTGCAGATATAGTAGTACCAGATTAAAGTTCCGTTTACTTGGAATTCTGCTTCAGGCATTAGAAATCTCCTTCATCTGCCGGCAACACTTATGTCCCAATATTGCTGGCTGTATTTTAGCGGAATAAATCCACTCTCTTTCGAATAAACCTGACCAATCCCTTCTGGATGCAATATCCACCAGGAAAAAGGAGTTTTTTCTAAAACTGGGTTATCCTTAGCGATAATAAAACCGGATAGACTGTCATCCCATTCCTGTAAGTATTTTAATCCCACATTAATAGCGTGCTGACCAAGTTCACGATTGATTGAGCGCCGCCGGGACAGGCTTTTTAAACCGGGAAGCAATGCTTGTAATTCATTTAATAATTCAACTATGCTGCCATCCTCATCAATTAGCAATGCTGCCTCGGGAATCTGTTCATCATATAGTGGGTGATAAGCACCCCAATGACCTTTAATAATATCGGGCCATATTTCATCAGGTATAACTGCACTACTCAAGCGCCGGTAATATTCTATGACCCGGGCAGCTATATCAGATTCCCTTAAAATCCCCTGCTCATTCAATAGATTTCGGGTTTGATTCAGTAGGGTTTTATCGTATATATAAGATGATAATGAACGATCTCGATCATCTTTTACTTCTATAACCCACAATTCAGCCAATCCTTCCCGTTGGGCATGGCGATTACATCTCCCCGCAGCTTGAACAATACTGTCAAAAGGAGCTAAATCCCGGATAACCATAGCAAAATCAAGGTCGACACCAGCTTCAACTACTTGTGTAGATATTAAAGTTCTTTGTTGCCCGTTGTGTTCCATTTCTATGAGCTGATCAAGGATTCGCTGCCGGTCATGCGGGGTTAGCCATCTGGACAATAATAATGCCGGCAAACCTCTTTCCAAAGATGCCAGGTAGGTTCGCAAGGCCGATTCCCGCGTGTTGAGAATCACGAGGCAGTCTTTTTGCGCCCATCCTTTTTCATCCAGAAAGTCAGGCAGCTTATCCATATGAAATGCATGATTTTGCCACATTATCTTGTGTCGTTCTTTAGGAAATGCCACTGTTTCCAGTGTCAGTTCCTTTCCCTTAATAATGACCGGTTGAGTGGCTGTCATTAAAATAAAAGTGCTTCCCCATTGCTGAGATATCAGCTCCAGTGTTCTTCCTATGCCATCCCAGTATTTAACGGGAATGGTCTGAGGCTCGTCCAATATAACTACTGCCTGGCTCAAGCGGTGAAAGTTCATATTATCATTGGCCCGGGGGGAGTACATTACCTCCCATAGTTTTGAAAGGGTAGTTACGACCACCGGCATATCCCAATAACGAAAGAATGATAGGAATTCCCTGGCTTGATTATCCGATCCGTAATCCCGCTTTTCATTATCCCCATCATCCCGGTAAGCTAAATGGTGATCTTCCTGTACATTGTCAAATAACTGTCCGGCTACCCCCGCATTCTGATCCACCAGGCTTATGAAAGGCAGGATATAAATTATACCGGTCGCCTTGAACCTTTCTGCGGCCATAGATGCCAGAGATAATCCAATTAATGTCTTGCCGGCACCGGTTGGCAGGGTTAGCGTATATAGTCCCGGTTTCTGCATTATCTGAGTGGCATTATTTATGGTTTTTTCGTATAATGCAGTCCGCCATAAGGCCAATTCACTTCTTCCGCTGTGCTGTGATTCGAGCCGTTTTTGCTGAATAAATTGAGTGAACTTTTGTGCTTGCGGATGCCAGCATTTGGCCTGCCATTCCGTTCCAACTGCTGCATCCCAACGGTCGGCTGTGACCAGTAATGAAAATATTTTGCGCAATTCCAGCCATAAATGGCTCATAGCTTCCGGGTTATTAACCGGCAGCAAAATCTCCAATTGATCAAAACACAGATTTTCCCAACTGTCTTCATCCGGAAAACTTTTTATAAAATCGGCCGGTATTTCATCCCATAATTCCAGGGTGGCCATCCCCGGCCAGGTATATAATGCTGTCAATTCTCTTATGCGGTCAGCATATTCTCCATTAATCCAATAGCTTTTAATTCCGTCCAGATTCTGTAAGGCCCCATGATGCCTGCGTACGGCCTCTGCCAGTATGATGCTGCCGGTTTTAGCCAAAACCAGGGCGGCTGATGGTGCTGCATGTCCGGTATAAACCTGTTCCGGTGATGATTGCCGGCATACTTCCGGGCAGGTATTGGCCGCCGGGCAGGCGCGGCACAATCGCTTTTGAAAAGCGGGATGTGCTTTGCCAATATCATGCATTAACAGAGCACTTCGCTCCGTTTCATCCAGCGTAAGGCTATAATGTTCCGCCATTAAAAGGGCTATGTTTCCCGTATTGATAAGGTGTTTTTCCAATAGTTTTCCGGGATGGCTACAAGGTTTACCACGCATTGAACCAGGCCACCTTTTCTCCCTTTATCATATTGCTTTGTAAAGCTCCCTGATTACGCAGATATAACAAGGGGCTGCCGGCTTTCCCCGCTTGGGCATAATAAACCTGAACCGTGTGGCTAAGACGCCTTGTGACGGTCATTTGCACCGGGATTTGTTCGCTGAATACCGCCCCCGAGCGAACAATGTCCAATTCCAGGCCTTCATAGCCCGGTACAATAGTATTAAACCCTGAATCCATCTCCGCTTTTGCTGCTTCATATTCGCCGCGGTATTTAATATCTGCCAGGGCATAGGCTGCACCCAGGCAAGGGGTATAGATAAATTCTTCCCTTTCCAGTCTTTGTTTGAGAGTTTTATATATTTCCCCTCCCTGTACATAAATCCGGTAGCAAGGCTTTTTTACCAGTTGATGCTTGACCTGTATATGTTCCGACATATCCGCATTGGTATTTTTATATTTCATGAGGTTTACAGCGGTATTTATCCAGCGGATAGGGCTAAGCAAAGCTATCGCCACCTGAACTCCGCGCATCTTTTCCCAATAGCGGGCGTTTTTGGCATCCTGACCGGCTTCATGATCTATGCCGATTATTCCTGCTATCAAGCCGGCTATCGCGGTTGGCGGCGGAAAAGGGTATGACACCATAGAAGTGGTGGTATAGGGTTTACGGAATAGTGCCATATCTCCCTCTATGTCAAAAACCAGAGCCACCCCCATCACCTCACTTCGATACGGCTTATTCCCTTTAATTGCTTTTCCTGAATAATGTTTATTTCCCCATCGCTAATTACTCTAATATTGGCAATATGCTCTCGCTTTAATTCCATTGATTTTAACAAAGCTCTTACATCAAGGCTTACCTCCTGCAGGCTGCGCAAAGCTTTCTGTTTTTCTCGGTCCATAACTTTCCCCTCCCGATCCAGCAGGGTGACTTTATCATCCAGAGCCCCGATTTTGCCGTTAAAACCTTCTTTATAAGTTATCTCAATTAGCAGGCGGGATTTATGCTCATTCTTGCTGCGCGTTATCAGGTTATCCGTTCCCTGCCATAAACCATCTACCATTTTTTGCAGGTCCTCATCACTAGCATCTGTATACTGGCTGGCATACTGATTGGCAATAACATAAACCCCCATCAGCGCAAAGGGTACCAGGTATTCATTGCGAAACGATCTTTGCCGATTGTCCGCTCCTCCGCGTTCTGTGGCAAAGGCGGCTGTCCCCTGTACAAATTCAAAACTGGCACTGTGTAACGACCTGCCCCACTTAAATTGTACCGGTCCCGTCCAGGCAAAGGCTTCTTTGTCTAGCGCAAAAGTTACTCCGAATAACCTGACATCCAGGCATTGTTTCATTATTTCACGGGCATCGCTTTGGCTGGTAATCTTCTTAAGTTCTTCAAATCTGGTCTTAAGTGATTTAGGTTCCCCATCAACAAATACTATCTCCCCGCTCCTTACCCATTCGTCTCGAGTAGTCCTTTTAACCCGCACATCGGACGCCATTGCCTGTGCTGTGTCCCCATCATAGCGGGGATGGTTTTCATTGAGAGGGTCACCGTTGGGATTAGCGTCTTTCACCGTATATAAGAATAAATACTCCCGTCTCTGATTAAAGGCCATATTATCCCTCCTCCTTTTCATCCTTTTCATTTTTCAGATCCTTTGCTTCCTTGCTTACGGGGAATATATCCCAAAAATATTGCCGGGCATTCAAGAATCCGGCCGCCAAAGCAAAGTTTCCGTTTACGCCCATGTCTTCCTCGCCGCTTTGCAATAATAGTTCCATAGCGGCAGCACTTAGCTGCGACATATAACCCGTGTATTTCATGTCTTCGCGATACGCCGCCAACAGCGTCGGCACACGACTGAGCAATCTTTTCAAACTCGCAATATCCATACGGCCGAATTGTATTTGTTTGAATAGGGGGCTTTTGCTTATATCTGTCTCCCCGCCCGCCTGTCTTACAGCCATATAACCCAACAGCACCCCGGATAACAGGGCTCCCTGTCCCGCCGAGGTTTGCATATAGGGGTCATGAAATTTAGTGAAAATATCCAGATTCATCTGCTCACCTCCTGATTCAATCGGTTCATATATTCTACCCATAGCTCGGCATAGCGCATCGACAAGCCCGCTTTTTTGGTATCGCCTTCAAAGACTAAGCGGGGTAAACGGGGTACAATCAATTGTTTAAATGTATCTACCGGTAATACTTCACCCTGTAGCATATTGCCAATGACTTTCATTGTTAACTCCCAAAAGATATTTTTGTCAGCATTGCTTTTACCGGCAAAGGTATTCATGGTAGCGTGCAAACTCCTTATAGCCATATCCAGATCGGTAGCCTTGGTCCACCCGGCAAATTCGAGGTTTACCTTTTTCCAGGTTGTTTCCAGTCGCGCCAACCTCTCCGGCGGCACATCCTCCGTCATCAGATGTACTATTTCCTGAGCGTTGTTCTTCTCCCAGAATACAAAGTGAAAAATCAAACCCTGCCCGGTTTTAGCCAGACGCGTGAAATACTGCTCCTCCGTTTTTTCGCCTGTACCTGCTAAATCATTGTTACTCATTTTTTCTTCCCAACTATACAAGAACCGTTCAAACATTTTCAAATCTCCGCTACCAACTACTTCAGGAATAGCCCAAACAAAAACATCTCTTCTTTTTTTCTTGTTTTTCTTAATACTAAATATTTCAAATAGATTCCCTTTTCTCAAAATCCTATCAACCTTCTCCCGTCCGGAAGAGATTTGTTCATAGCAGGATTGGCATACTGCAAAACTATGGGGGATTTCCTTTTTATCTAAACCCGCGAGAACGCTCACTTTGTCAAAGGTAGCAAATTTGAAAACCTTGTCCAGCGTCACTTCACCGGATTTATCCTTCCCGCAGATACTGCAGTTCTGATAAGTTCCAGCTGGCTTTTTTGCAGCTTTCTTCCCTCCGCTGAGACTGTTTTTTAGCTTTCGTTCAAAGTACTTCACCAGTGCCGGCACTTCTCCAGGATAAAGGAGATCACCATTATGTTCGACAACGAATATTACTATATAGGATTGCCGGTTATCCAAATCAGGTAAAACCATATCTATTTTTTTCTGCATCCCCTGCAAAATGCGTTCAACTGAACCTGCGGAAAATACTCCTTCTCTTTCATAGTCATTTAGTATGCGGTTTTTGATTTTAAAAAAGTGGGTATTTTTATTGTCTTCCCATTGCGGGGGACAGAAAGCTGCGCGATTCTGCTCCGCATTGTTTTTCATCCTGCCGGCCGGATGTATGGGTGAGAATGAAGATGTTGTTTGGCTGGGTGCTTTCTTATATATATATTTTTTTAGAGATAGTGCATTTGCTTTATAATCTGCCAGATCTATCCGGCTTACGCCTACTACATCCAGTATTTCCTGTAGATCTCCTTTAACCTGCAGCCATACCCGGACTTCCTTGCCATCTTGATCCATGGGCCTGACAAGATAAGGTTCCAGTCCCTCTTTTTTTTCACTTTGACCCATCTGCTGCATGGCCTGTAAAAACCCCATCAACTTTCACCTCCCTTAATCTGAGTTTTAATTACCCGCTGTATTAATCCCGGTCATACTCAATAAAGGTGCAATTATTACGCAATATTTTCAATTTATTTCACTTTTGTTATTTGCATTATAGCAACTTCATTGTGCAAAAAATGTTCGTTATTGTAATAAATAATGCATAAATGGCGAAATTATAATGATTCACCATAAAAACTTAAAGTCTGGCAGGATAAACCGCAATGCATACCTCCCGTATCAAGCCCAAAAAAGCACCTGTGATTAGCAGATGCTTTTTTCCCGGCTTTCTTTACACTTTTTTGCAATCGGGCCATGGCCCTTCGCCGTTTGGATTTAATGGTATTTATCGGTTTCTTCAAACCAATGGCAGAATCTCGGCCATTTTAAGCTTAGGTAGAAATGGCACATAATCTCCTGAACAAAGTTATTTCCCGCAGCCCACTCAACTATATAACAAACATTTTCCGCAGCTTTCCTGGATAAAGCTAAAACAGACATAGGATAGGGAAAAAGGGGGATTATTGTTTTTCATAATTAATTCCGGCTGCATCCAAAACTTCATTTGGAGAACTCAAACGGCATTTGAACTCGTTAAGTGTTTGATATCTGGTCCTTTCAAGCCAGTCGATTTGAGCCATACGCTGTTCATCAAAATTAAGCATCGCCCTCAATTCCCGCATGCGGAAGGTGTTCCAGTAATCACTCTTATTTTCTTTTAATTCCGTTAACATATGCTTTGCAAAAAGATCCTTAAAAACTTTTATCCCTTGGTTTTTATAAACAGGCAAATACCAATGACCATTGGCGAATAGCTTCGCGTACCTGCCCGCTTCACCATTTTCATTGCTATACTTAGCAATTGCCAGAGTCGGGGTTACTTTAATTGAACCCAGACCCAACGGCTTACCCATACCAATCTTATGAGCACAACCCGTTGGTAAATCCAAAACAAACAGTAAAGCCCCCAGTTCTACATCCGAGAGGTTTTCAAAACGGATACGACCGGAAAAAGTTGCTTTTTCGTATATGGGTTTTATTCTAGTGTATTGTGATTTTGCTTCGTTAATTTCTTCTTCAGTGGTCTCCCAAGCATAATCTCCCTCTTTTGGGGTTTTACGGTGCCAGTAAAGCTTGTATCCCCGTATATAGGTATTATCATCATTCCAGTCAGCCAGTTCTGTACTTTCCTGTTCTAAATAGTGCTGTATGGTAGTCGGCTTAGGGGTTGATAGAATTTTGGGGGATAACTCCTGGCATTGTCCCGGATTATCTACTATTTTGGTATCTTCAAAAAACACTCTTCCTGCGAATTTGTCTGCATTGCCAAATATGGCTTCGGTAAAATCAATCACCGTATCTGCTTTGTGCTCTGGCGGAAGATGATCCTTAACCTTTTTGTCGTAAGCTAGACGAAACAGGGGGGTATGACCAAAAGATTTTATATTCCCTTTATCATCAATTAGATAAAAACAAGGAACCCCACTGGGATATTTCTCCAGCATTTTAAAAAGATCAGCTTTTGGTTCCCTGCTTATATCAGCTGTATAGCTCTCGATTAAATCCTGATCAATTTCCATCCTTCCCTCATCTTTCGGGCAGTGAATTAACGGATGCAGATGTTTATTTCTGCCCATACTACCGGATAATATCAGGTATCCTTTTTTATAATTGCTATCCAACTCCGCTTTTTCATGGCTCATCACCAGTCTATTGGATTCTATAAATGCATAGGATAGCTTTATCTTACCTCCGCGATGTGAGTGGACCCCTTCTTTTGCTGGAATAAACGAGACCGGATAGAAAGCGAATTTTGCTAATTTTTCGCTGTATTTTTTATCTCCCTCATCCTTCAGCACAACTTCCCAGAAGTCCCCGCTTGCTTTAGCATCAATTCTATATATCTGCTGCTCCTCCAAAGGATAAATGTAGTGCTTCCCATTCTCCTTCCTAAGCCAACCTGCTTGGGTCGCCGGGCGTAATCCGTCATTGCGGTTTCTATTTCTTTCAATCATCAAGCTCTGATATCTTCCCCGAACAGCTACTTTTCTGTAATAAAAGCGCTTGTCCTCCACATGCTTCATTTGACTGCAGCTTGCTATTTCAAGCAAATTACGGACCATGCCGCGCAGGCTGCTACCTGGGATTTTAGGGGTGCCACCAGGAGAGAAAAAATCGGGGTTTTCCCATTTTTCACCCCTTTTTTTAGCCTCTGAGGCTTTGTTTTCCTCATCCTGTGTGTAGGCATCCCTGATGTACAATGGGGTCAATGCTTTAATATTTAAATCGATATAGCCGGTATTTAATCCTTCATGATAGCGGTCAAAGGAAGGAATCTCCGGATAGCTTTCTATTCCTTCTACTCCGCGGTTCTGATTTTTAGCCTTAACAACATTTTTATTTATGGGTACAAAATTATAAGGAGCTTTGGCACTTTTACTGCTATCTTCTTTTTCGGTTTTTTTCGTGATTTTCTGATCGCCCACAGTGTTCTTTCTGCTTTGATCGTTTTTGTCGGGCTTTTTCAATGCGATTTCTTTCCCATTAACACATAACTTAGTGAGTGTGCCTCGGTTCTCCTCAAACTCGCAGACTGTGTTTTTCCTCAATAGCTGTGCGTCTGCAGAGGAAATTCCTATTCTGTGGTTTTGTGTTTTGTTCCCCACTATTAACTGTAATTCAAAATAGCTTCCCTTGTTTCTGCATTCTTTAACCATGCCTTTTTTCATCCTACTACCCCCTCCCAGCTTCTATTCTTACAAACCGGCAATCCGTATAACCCGCTTGCCCCACCGGGGTGTAGTCTATATAGTTTCTGGTAACCAACCACAGGCGGTTGCTGGTATTCAGGGTTAAGTTGTCCGGGAGCAGGGAGTGATGCACACGAAGTTCTATGCCCCGCTCCTCTTTCAATAGTTTCCACCCACTATCTTCCGGGCAATCTTCTAGACAAGTGCCCCATAATAGCTGCCGGGCTTCAATGGCTTCTAGTTCACCAGTTTCCTCTATTTCATCTTCATCCTGCCTGATGCGCAGGTGAAATTTACCCTCGTCATCCATGCTGCTTTTCCAGGCATAACATTCGCTATCCTGGTCAAAAACTCTTATAGACCTAAGATGTTCCGGCTGAAAAGACAGCGACACCGGCATAATAAACTGCCCCTTTTCAAAACTGCCCAGACAAATACCATGATGCATGATAATAAAAGTGTGGGCTGTTCTATCCTTAAAGTGTTCTTTGCTTTTGTCATATATGTTGCTCCATAGATCTATGCTAACTTGCGGTTCGTTTTTCTTAAATGGCTTTAGCTGTATAGCTTTACTCGACATCAGACATCACCTCTTTTCCTGTTCCCCTTGTTCTTTTCAATATGGTCTATCAGTGCAGCAACTCTATTCTCCAGCATTTCAGTCATTTTCTCATCCCAACCCGGATTATCTCCTTGCCGGTATATCATCAATTGTTCTCCATCTTGTTTTATCTCTATTTTCGCATTTTCCAGCGATATACTGGCGGATAAACCCCGCAGAACCCCCCGTCCGACATTCTTTTCTCCGCCAACAGCCAGATCGCCGTTCCACATGTCTTTTAAGATTAAAAGCATCAGACCGGCCTCCCAGTCCTTATACTCATTTATGCTTAATTCCAAAGTTACCATGGTTTCATTACTATCCTTACTATCTTTTGACCAAAGGGGCATACTGTCAAAAAGGGCGTTATTCATGGCTCCTCCAGTAAAACGGTCAATTTTGACACGGTATTGGATTTCTTCATAATAGCTCTCCCAGGCTATCTGCTTCTCTTCGATCTTTATTCTCCCTCTGATTGCTTCCTTGTGCTCTGGCGAACCCGGTTTATCATCTACCCAGCCGAATAGTCCTTTTAATTCATCAAGGCCATTTCCGCCCAGGGTATTGATTATCCTTTCAGCTCGCGAACGGATGACACCCCGTAATGAAGTACCCGGCAATATGGCTATATCTTTAGATTGGTTATGATTTCGGCTTTTAATATGCACTTTGTCCGGTGCTTGAGGGTTTCCCGAATATGAACCAACTATCAGAGCGTTTTTTATATTGAATTCAGCTTTAATATGAAATTGTTTATGCCGGGGATGAAAAGCCCTCGGTAGCTGTAAGGGATCATATACCAATAGCACATTTGAATAGTCGCCCGAAAGCCAGGCAATAATATGTTCCGGCTTACGATAATCAAATTCATAAGCGGTTAAGTCTTCCAGCTTACAGCAGCCAAAGCCCTGACCGGTTCGGGCCCCGATAGCAAATTCTCCTCCACTTAAGATAGCTGTAATCCAGTTAAAGAAACTACGAAATAACTCCATATCGAAGGCTTTTCTAATAAGCACTTCCATTTTGAAGTCAAAAGCTATTCCCGGTTCCACTATTTCAAAGTCAAACTTCTTATGTGTTTCTACTATTCCTGTCTTACGGTTTATCTTTATACCATCTCTAATCGTTACCGGTGCTCTGCTGCCCTCAGGAACCATCATATCCGCAATTACGAAAGCACTCTGACAACTGCGCTTTACGCATTCCCCATCCACCTTCAAGTGATATTCCCCACCCCAGAACCAACGTTTGTTCTCTTCATAGTCACTGGCATCGCCCGTGTATTCATATTCATCAAAAGCATGCTTCAAAGCGCCAGTTATTGAAGATGAGGGGATAAATGGCTGGCCGTTCTCATCCTTTAAAACAATAACATCACTATCACCATATAAACTTCTGCCACCGCCGATGATGAGTGGCGAGATTAATTCCAGCTTAGCTTTCAACAGTATCCGCTTGACAATGGCTGCGCCCTCCAGCGTTTTATTCAGCATTTTCTCCCCTCCCCCTTATAGCGATGTTCTCTGCCTTATAAAGCTGGCGAAGTGTGCGCAGGAACGCTTGCCAGTAGTTCCTGAACAGGTCACTTGCATCCTGTTTTATGTCAAATTCCTCCTGCAGCTTGTTCGCCAGCTTCCATTCATTCTCAACAGCACCCCGACACCAATCCTCCAGTTTCATATTAGTCAGCTCTTCGAACAGGCTGGCATGGTTTAGTTTCATCTCATACAAAGGATTCGCGGCTTTACCGCGCAACTCTCTGATTTTGCCGGCTAAATCCTCCGGGTTTTGAGCATCCTGAACCATCCTCTCCAACCTTCCGAGCAGATTGGATGACAAGGAGACCTTCTCCTTATTCTTCTTATGGAATTCACTGGCCCTCCGGGTTGCAGTAGCCAAAACTATACGCTCCCAAAAATCAGCATATGTCTGTCTGATTATCCGTTCAGCCAAAGGGCTGATATCTCCCGGTTTTTCAAACTCCTTTTTTGCGTCAGAGTCGTAGTATTCCTTGACCTCTGGTAAATTGCTGACAAATCTAAGCTGGCCCAAGCCCATATGCCCTTTGTCCCCTAATCCGTCCCGCATAAGAGCATTGATTCTTTTTTTCAAGGATTCATCGATATCAACCTTAAACTGTAACAAAAAAGAGGAACCGGGGGCCCAAGCCCTAATGACCGGTTCCGGCATCTTCCAGTGGGTAACGAATGAATTGCTTTCCATCTCCCGGGCAAAGCTTTTTAACAGCTCTATGGCACCTTCATCCAGACCCAGCCTCTGCTCTAAGATACGAGCCAAGTTCTCGGTAGAGACACTGGTATAGCCATAATCGTTATATAAGACTACCGGAGAAATAAAATATAATAATACGTGATTATCTTCCAGCCTTGAATTCTCATCCTCGCCCAACAGACTATCGTCCAATGAAAATGTGTTTTTCTCGATTTCACCAAATTCAATCCGGCAGGAACCGTATTGGGTATTGATGGAGCGACCTAATCTTATCTGTGATTTATCTCCAAAATAATCCTGGAATGCTTTCAGCTTATCCTCGCTACCCAGTAAATATCCATGAAATTCCTGACCAGCTTCTATCGATTGATAATGAAAAATACTTTCGTCTTTACCATGACCATCAATTCTATTCTGAGTGGTGGTTGAATTCGCGTTGCGCAACAGATGAAAGTTTATAGTTTTTTCCGGTTCTTTTTTTATTAATTTGCCATCTTCAATGCAAGCATAACCCCTTACTTCTTGACTGTCTGCAGGTGAATCTTCAATAAGATTAAATAGCTGATCCCTTTGCTTATTGGTATGTATAAATAAGGGGGTAGGGTATAGTTGTTTTTTGAAATAGGCTCCATTATAAATCAGATAGGCGTTACTGAAGCCCAGCTTGCCTTCTAAGAAGCACTGGTGAAAAACTTCATCTTCCTGGGCCTGGTCCGGTTTTATTCCCTTGCTTTTTATCAGTTGGTTGGCATAATAGCCATGTAAAGCCGTCCCCGGAATATAGTCCAAAGTGATAACCATGTTTTCATCGCCATCTGGGGAGGTGAAAAGTAGAGGTGCAGTATTAGTTATAATATATTCTAATTTATGGCTATACCCCTTTGTGGCAACTATGGTTTTCTCCGTATCATCTTTATTAGGCATAATAGCTACGGATGCTTCTTCCGTCTGTCGTGATGGTCTTTGCCCAAGATTCCTGCCTTTTTTTAACTCTTCTTTAAACTCTTCAACTACTGTTTTCGTTAGATTTCTCCCGTCCTCTGAACACAGAGTACAGGATATCTCACCCCAGCCGCGATTCCTGCTGCTCCCCACCCGTTTAAGATTCAGGCAGGCCAAGGCTAATAGGACTTCAATTTCTGCTTTTAATTCTAAATCCAATACTTCAATGGTTCCTGAAAAGCTATAAGGTTTCCTTAAAACTCTAATACTTCTTAAGCTGCCCTTTTGGGCGTACCCCTTTTTATCAATGGCCGTTTGTTGCCTGATATCGGTAAGAGCACTAGTAACTGCTTCCTTATTTATTAACTGGGGAAATTCCTGATGTATATAATTTAGACAATCGATGGTTTGCTCGTAGTCTGGCGGGTAGAGGTTATTCACGCGAATAGCTGCCGGGTGAATACTGCTCCCAAAAACTTGCTCAATCGATAAGGGAATAAACTCTTTCCATCCAGCTTGCTGCAGCATTTCTATAAGCTCCAGCGCACTTTCCCGTAATAAGCCTTTTAGTCGGCGAGCTGGGAAAAAGGGCAAGCCAAAGTCATCAACTATAATATCACTGTCGATATAACTCCCCCGACCAGTACCAGAACCTAGCATAAGCGATGAACCAACTTCAATTGTTATCCTCAGCAATATAATTACCCCCTCCCCAATAAAAGCTTAGGATAAAACTCCATTATTTCCAGCATATCAAAATAGGGTGTTTCCTTATCTGCGTAGCCTCTTTCACTATAGTCTTTATCATACTTTTCATTCCCCTGATTGGGCAGATAGCCCCCTCGAGCAAGCATATCAATTAAAAAGGTATTTAAGAATTCCGAACCGGAATTAAAAGCGGCTCTTAATTCCTTAAGATGAGGGCCGGTCCAAAATTTATCTTCATAAAAACTTCGTATCCCTTCTTTTAAATAGCCCAGTGCTTTATTATCATTCATTTTATCAATAACATAGGGACCAAAATATAACTGCAGACCAGGACTAATATGCTCTTCCTTACGAATATTGCCTATGCTGCTGCTTTTGGTTCCGCTGATTATATAAAAATCCAGCCAGGATCCACCCTTTTTCCGATGGCACTCCTTAGCCAGTGAGCAAAGCTCTTCGGCAACTTGATAAGTCCGGTAAAAGGGGTATTTGGTTTTTGCAATAGCCACACCGGCACAGGCGCTGAAACCGTTTTTGGGTAAATTTTCTAATTCTTGTTCGGCCTTCTGCTTCCAGATCTTTATAAATCTCTCTGCCAGATATAAACCCAACTTGCCGTGGCAGATGAAGGTGAGGTCGTCACCACCCAGAATGAGGGGGCGCAGAGGAAGGTTATCTTTAATATCAAAACCGGAGATAGCTTTTAGTTCATCCAGCATATCGACAGTTTCCGATACAATTGTTCTAAAACTATCCTCGGTAATTCGCTGCATGTTTATGGAACGGAAACGGTAATCTGCTAAATTTTTGCTTTCTTGGAACCAGTCGCCTATAGCGTTTCCATCGATATGTACAATAGCTGTATAGCTATCACCTTCCACTTGTCCCAGCTGGTCAACCTGCTCAGTAAAATGGTAACCCTTCAATTCTTCAGTATAATCACGCTGCAGAGCTTTGGTCGCTTTTTCCGCAGCAGTTATTTTTACTTCTGCTTCACCAGATAAATATTTCTTCCTCTGCTCGGAGAAAACGTTTAAGCCTGCTCCTGCTTCGGAACCAGTTGCAGTAATACCATGCATTGGCAGTGTAGTAACCGGAAAGTATTGGTTGCGGTTAATTATAAGCTGTTCAAACAATTTGACCAGTTGTTCGGCAAAGCCTTCCTGCAAAGGGAAGTTATCTTCTTTGGCTACTGCCAGTTGTAAACCAGGAGCGTCAATTAATAAGCTTTTCGTAAATAATTTGATAAAATTCCTGGCCATAGCCTCTTCCCGGAATAATATCAAGGCCTTGCCCCCGCCGGATACTCCTATTTCAAATGCTGCGGAGGGATCTTCTTTCATTAAAATTCTATCTGAATTATTCCTCCATTCGGCCATGATTTTTCTGACTTTTTCCTCATCATCAATATCGCATGCCTTGTTTATAGCCTCTGTCACTTTATCGTCAAATAATGTCTTTACAATATGAGAAGCCCCCAGGTTATAACGCAACTCATTGCTGGAAAAGATATACTTTTGTATGGATATTACATCCATTAAAACTGCGCAACATCTATCCACTATGATTTTCACCCCTTTATCCGTAAATGTGTTTCTTTAATTTTTTCCACATCTTTTCTGCCGGTAAATCCTTCCTGCCCAGTACTATGAACTTATCCTGACCCGCACCAGTAGCGGCTTTCAAGTCGTCTTCCAGGTCCTTTGCCAATTTAGGATTTAACAATGTAACCAAAACTGAACGGGCTTCATCTCCTCCAATTTGAGAACTGCGCAGGATTACCTCAAAACCTTTGTTTTTTAATTTGCCACCGTCGGGGAGTGTTTCTTTTTGTTGGTCCTTGGTGAATTTAAGGGACGTTCCACAGGAAATACCACATATCTGATAGCCGTTTTTTGCTAGAACATCAATTTCAAAGTCTTTTGATACGGATTTATTACCCTTTGTCTTAAGGTGTATATTGGTAATGACACTGTTTTGGTCTTTGCAATTATTGCCTATAACCCAGGCTACATATGCCTCCAACCAACCACCACTGAGAAATTTATTTAGCTGTTTTGTATTCTTGTTTTTACCAAAGTTTCTATATGACCAATTACCTTCTTTATCGCAAAATCTGTCATTGTCGGGGAACTTGCTCAAATAATTGAACAACAGCTCATTCTCATGATGATTGTCGTTAAATATGGCCATTGTTTCTTCTATTTCTCCTTTGCTCTTTTCACCTGAAAAAAGTTCCCCTTGGTTCGCCGTATTAAGCCACTCTCTTAAATCTAACAGCTTTTCTTCTTTTGCGAGGTCAGCTATAGATTGCATAATATTATCCCTTATGGAGCCGTCCAGGTCCGATATGGCTTCAAAATATTCATTATTTGTACTGCCCACCAATATTTCGCTATTATGCAAGCTAAACAGATCCGGCATTTCCAACTGAATTGCTTTTCTTAAATCTCCCGTATCTATATCAGGATTTTTATCAAACTTAATCCTATAATCACGGGCATCCAGATACGATGCGGAAAAGCCTTCCCCAAACTCTTTCTCTAAAGCCCGGTAGGCATGAACTGACATAGCCTTGGTTCCGCCGGTATAATTTAGATGGACTTTCCTTCTCCCGCTTTGTTCTGATAAGATTTTTGCCACCCGCTCTTCAATTGTCCGAGCCCGGCTGATATCAGATAAGTTGTATAGCAAATAGCGAACATCTGATTCTTTAAATTCTTTTTCCAGTACTTTTTTGATATCCTTGGCGTATTGCTCTGTTCCCTGATAAAAATCCGTTGTTTCTGAATATATTAGCCAGACCCGCTCTAAAGTCTTATTGGTATTATGAAAATACTTCGCTACCACATAATTAGGCAACGGATTCGTCCCTATCAATAGTATCAGGTCAATAAAATCATATTTTTGACTACTCATGTGTCCCCCTCCTACTCTTATCCTCTGGTATTACAAAATCTATTGCTGGCGGATTACTTCGGGCAATTGCCCCTACTGCATTAATAATTGCCGCTTTATGACTGCTGTTTCTTATCATACTTGGGAATCCTCCCCCTTTCTATTTTGAGCCCCAGGTTAGCGCTTTTTCCTCGCCTTCTCCCGCAAAGCCTGCAAATTAATGATTTCCGCCGCTACAAACCGGGGCGGGATTGTTTCCGGTTCCGGCCTCATGCGCAGTACCGCCGGGAAATAGCCCATCCTGCCATGCAACATGGCTAATATTATGGCAGTGGAATAATTCAATGAAGGGAGATTATAATAAGCAGCGGCAATGTCTGCCATTCTTGCTGGTTTAAGCCTGCATTGTCCAGCATGGCTTCGATTTGAGATATTACATCGTTTTGTGGATCAATCTGGGCATTAATGTCCCTGATCTCAGTCAATGGTTTTCCGGTGAGATGGTTGATTTTTTCTATGTCTTCGGAGGTAATGGGATGAGCAAAATTAAGCAGAATAATTTGTTATCACCCGCCTTATTTAGAGCATATTTTATCAATTTCTTAATATTTCTATATACGGGAATATTTTTCCTGCCCGTTGTGAAAAAATCTTGTCAAATTTTAACTTAACTGCAAAACCCTTTTTTTATAAAAGGTTGCATACCATACGAAGCGCCGGCGAAACAGGCTGGGTTGTATCACCCGATGAATTTAAATGCCAATACTCTATTAATACAATCCCTTCGGCTCATAAACAGGGTGCGTTTTTAAATAGATGAAGATATCCCCTCCACCAACATAAAAATTTGGCATCCTCCCAAAAAAATAATTGCCCGGTGAAAGGCAATCATTTTTAAAAATTTAGAGTTTGAAGTTCTTTATTTTCACTTTAAGCCTATTTTGAAAATAACACAATCTTTATATTCATTGATGCCAATAAAACCTATTTCAAATCGCTATAATCGGAATTTTATAAATTCTTAATGATCTTTTCAATATTTACTTCGACCTTGAATATTACGAGTTTCCGGAGCCCCCTAATCTCCTAAAATAGAGCCGCTCAATCTCTTACATAGAGCCACTGAGTTGCTGGTGGGAGCCACTATAACCGATAAACTAAAATGGACAGAAAACAACAAATAAGAATGAACAGTATTTACCATAATCCTCCAAATACGCTATTATAGAGCTGGAAATATAACAGCTTTTATCATAGCAGAGGAGGAAAAAATGAACATAGTAGAAGGGTGGAATATGTATTTAGCTATCCAGGATCTAGGGAGAATGCATAATTGCGCTATCAAGGGAACCCAGTTATTCTCCCAAAGAATTTGGAACTGTCGAAATCAATAGAGAATCTATGTGGTCCGATCATTCACAATGATATTCTCCATAATTGGGGGTTTAAGCCGGTTGCTGTTACAATGCAAGATTGTACAATTTCTTTTTAAAATTTATGGGATTTGAGGATGGTATAATTAATACTAAGCTTCATCATTACAGCTACAGCGATCATTGGGAGAACATTTTATGTTATAATTTACATGACCAGGCTATAGTGTTGGGAAATAAGCGTTTAGGAGGAATTAACATGCTAGGTTATAATCGTATAACCTTCGACCAATCCATTATGGGTGGGCAAGCGTGCATTCGTGGCATGAGGATTACTGTTTCCTTATTGGTGGGACTAGTGGCACAGGGTAAAAGCTTTACGGACGTAATTCAAGAATATCCTGACCTGGAAGTGGAAGACATTCAACAGGCTTTAGAATATGCTGCCTGGTTGGCCAGGGAACAGGTATATGGGTAGTCATATGAGATTTCTGGCGTATATGGGAATATCTCAACATACCATTTCCTGGTTACATCGGCAAGGTTTTGATGCTGTTCATTTACGCGATGAAAATTTACAGCGTTTATCAGATAACAAAGTGCTTGCAAAAGCGGCTATGGAAAATAGAGTATTACTAACTATGGATTTAGACTTCGGGTACTTGGTAGCTATTAGTAAGCAGATACTGCCAGGAGTAATAATATTTAGATTAAGTGATGAACGATCCGAAATGGTCACTTCAAGACTATCCGAAGTCCTTGTAAAATGTGCTTATGATATTCAGCCGGGGGTAATAATATCAGTAAGTGACAGAACCATAAGAATACGCCGACTGCCGATATAATGATATTATAATGCCTTCTTGGGAGTTATTACCCTCAGGTTGTTTACATGTTGACATTACCATGTTCCAACTTTAAATCAATTCCACTACCGAATTCGAAAAGCTGCATTTGATTCTAACTTGTTGGCAATTTTGTGGGCAAATGGCAAAATCCCTTTAAAACCTAAAACTAGCGGGGGCCTGTAACCCCCGCTATTGCTATCTTCTCATGGTGGGCGCGGAGGGTTTCGAACCCACGACTTCTACCGTGTGAAGGTAGCACTCTCCCGCTGAGTTACGCGCCCTTTATGTGATGAATTTTATCATTTTTTTCTTAGCAGTTCAATCAAGTGAAAAGCGGACTATTAACAATCGTCTGTTTCCTTTTCGGCCCAACGGCTATAATGGCTGCCTTCACCCCGGTCAACTCTTCGATTTTGGCTACATAGGCCCGGGCGTTAGGGGGTAATTCCTCGATAGAGGAGGCTGCAGATATATCTTCCTGCCAACCGGGCAGTTCGATATATTCGGGCTCGCAATCATCCAGAATCGCAATGTTGTCAGGGAATTCTGTAAGCAATTGCCCTTTATAGCGATAGGCCACACATATTTTTATAGTGGAGAAGCTATCCAAGACATCCAGTTTAGTTATGGCCAGATCGGTCAAGCCATTTATCCGTACGGCATAGCGTAAAATAACCGTATCCAACCAGCCACAACGCCTGGGCCTGCCGGTAGTGGTACCGTATTCCTGGCCTTTGTCCCGCAGGATTTCTCCCTGGAAATCGTTCAACTCGGTAGGGAAAGGGCCTTCCCCCACACGGGTAGTGTAGGCCTTGGCTACCCCCAGTACTTTGCTTATATTAGTAGGTCCGATACCGGTGCCGACACAAGCTCCTCCAGCAATGGGATGAGAAGAGGTAACATAGGGATAGGTCCCATGGTCAATATCCAGCAAGGTGCCCTGGGCCCCTTCAAAAAGAACCTTCTTGCCCTCTTTTATCGCTGTGTACACCAGATACGAAGTATCGGCCAGGTATTTCTTCAGATGCTCCGCCTGCCCGAGAACCTCATTAAGCATTTGCTGGCAGTCAAAACCATCCTCCTGATATATTTCCTCCATAATCCGATTTTTGTATTCAATTTGAGCCTTGAATCTCTCCCGGAAACATTCCCCACCGGTAAGAATATCGCCCATACGAAAACCTATGCGATTTATTTTATCGGCATAGGTCGGTCCAATTCCTCTTTTAGTGGTCCCTATCCTGGTATAGCGATCTTCCAACTCATCAATTCTTTTATGATAGGGCATTACCACCGGGCTTCTGAGACTAATCCTCAGATTGCTGGTGTCAATACCTCTTTTTTGCAGACCATCTATTTCTTCTATGAGTTTGCCCATATCAACAACTACGCCATTTCCTATAACGCAAAGGGTTTCCGGATAGAGAATACCAGAGGGTATCAAGTGCAACATGAATTTTTCCTGGCTCACTTCTACGGTATGGCCGGCATTGCTTCCTCCCTGGTACCTGACCACACAGTTGGCTTTCTCCGCCAGAAAATCAGTTATTTTCCCTTTGCCTTCGTCACCCCACTGGGCTCCCACCAAAACTATGGCTGACATTACTCCACCCCCTGCTTTGTTACCTGGTACTTTTGGTTTATGCCAAACTAATAGTAGCAGAAGCACCAGGGTGTGTCAACTTAAGGCATATCCCCATAAGACGGTATCTTCGGCCCCAAAGAAAGGGGGAACTAATCCCCCATGCCCGCAAGTTTACATATGGGTAATTCGCCGCCGGATTCTGCCTGGCTGGGGCTAAAAACATGAGGGTATGCTTCCTTTATGTAACTAATAGGTACAATCTTCAAAGCCTTTATATCATCAGGAACATCCTTCAGGTTGTCCCGGGGAATGAGCAGCTTTTTTATACCGGCCTGGCGGGCACCGTAAATTTTTTCACAAATCCCCCCCACGGCTTTTACGCGTCCCTGTATGGATACTTCACCGGTAATGGCTAGATCCTGACGCAGAGCCCTGCCTTTTATCGCACTCAGTATGGCCAGGTAAATGGCGGCTCCGGCTGAAGGCCCGTCCACATTACCTCCGCCCACTATGTTTATATGCAGGTCATAATTCTTCAAGTTTTCCCCGGTTTCTTTTCTAAACAAAGAAGTGGCATTAAAAAGCGAATCCCGGGCCATGGAACCAGCAGTGTCATTGAAACGGATATTGCCTTTCCCTTGCTCCTCAGCCGGGAAGGCTATGGCCTCCAGTTCAATCAAGCTGGCCTGGTAGCCGGAAACCCCTACGCCAAAGATCTTGCCAACTTCGTTGCTGTCAGAGGCCCGGCTTAGTATCCGGGGGGTGATGCGGCTGTTGCGAATGGCCTGGTATATATGCTGGCAGCGGACTTCCAGCGGGGTTTCCTCTCCACCATTTTCGTTAACTGCCAGGGCATAAGCGTCAACCAGTATCTTATTGGCCCCGCGTCCTTCCGTGGTATATTCAGCAATAATCCCGGCTACCCCATCTTCCATGTTTATATTAAGTTTTTTTGCCGAGTTTACTACCATCTGTCGAATATGCTCCGCTCTGAGCGGTTCAAAAAAAACTTCCATACAGCGTGATCGGAAAGCCGGGTTAATTTCTTCCTTGCTTTTGGTGGTAGCTCCTATCAATATGAAATCTGCCGGCACCCCTTTTTCAAAAAGCTGTTTTATGTACTGGGGAATCCTCTCATTATGGGGGTCATAATAGGAGGACTCAAAAAATACCCGCTTATCTTCCAGGACTTTCAATAGTTTGTTTTGCAGCAATGGATCCATTTCCCCCAATTCATCAATAAAGAGAATACCGCCATGGGCATCGGAAACCAGTCCCAGCTTGGGTTCCGGTATGCCTTCTTCCGCCAGTTCTCTTTTTGCTCCCTGATATATAGGGTCGTGTACTGATCCTAACAGGGGATTGGTGGATTCGCGCGGGTCCCAGCGCAGGGTGGTTCCATCCACTTCAATAAAGGGGGCATCTTCTTTAAATGGGTTCCCTTTCCGGCCTTTGACCATTTCCAGAGCCAGACGGGCACAGCTGGTTTTGCCCACCCCGGGAGGGCCATAGAGCAGGATGTGTTGCGGGTAAGGATTGTTTAACTTGGATATTATGGAACTGAGAGCTTTCCCTTGCCCAATTATATCCTCCCGGCAGGATGGCCGGAGAATTTCCAGAGCCGAGCGACTGAGATTGCTTCGCTCCATTTTCTCCAGCCTGCCCAATTTTTTTAGGGTCTGAGCATTCTCCGGACTGCTGTTTTGTTCCTTTAAAACCTCTAATTTCAAATCCCGGATATACTCGCTGTATTTTTCATCCATCTTTTCCTGAATACGCTGTTGAATCTGCTCTTCAATGCTCTTCCGAGCGAAAACCTCGGCTACCTTTTCTCCCAGACGATCCAGGGCCAGGCCCAAATCGCCCAAGGGGTCCACTTCATTTATGGTCGGGTCTTCTTGCAGTATCCTCTGCAAGGCTACTACTCTTTCCTCCAGCTTTTGCGAACCCATCAAATCGATAGCATCCAACTTGCTGGCCCTCAATATGAGTCCCTGGGTACCGTAAATAAGCCCCAGGTTTTTATATAAGCATTCTATCCTCCAGTGTAATTGGGTTTCCTGGCTTTGCTCCGTTTCCTGGCTTTGCTCTGTTGTGACTGAATACTGCTTCACCTTTATGCCTCCTAGAATCATTCTGCGGCAACTATTACCTTTATTTCCGCTTGTATGGAGGGGTATACTTTTACTTTGACCTTGTATTCTCCCAGTTGTTTAATGGGTTGGGGCAGTTCAATTTTCTTTTTATCAATGACTATTCCCCACTCCTGCTGTAAAACCTCGGAAATCTCCCGTGAAGTCACCGCGCCAAACAGGCGGTCAGCACCACCGGCCCGGGCTTTAATGCTAATGGTTTTACCCTGAAGCCGTTCTTTGAGCTTTTCAGCCTCACTTAATTCCTTTTCCTTTTTCCGTTGCATCTTCAACTTTTTCTCTTCGCTTTCCTTGACCTTGCCTTTGGTGGCTTCTTCGGCCAAACCCCGGGGTATCAGGAAATTCCTGGCATAACCATCAGATACCTCTTTAATTTCCCCGGCTTTTCCCAGGTTCTTTACCTCCTGAATCAATATAACTTTCATTTTTAAACCTCCCGTTCCAAAGCTATTTTTCTAAAATTAAGCAAGGAGTCGAATAATCCCATCAGGCTTAAGAATATTATGGCTGATAGCGGAAAAAACAGGGATAGAATGATAAGCAATGTGGCAAATAGCTTGCGTTTAGAAGGTAAAATTCGTTTAAATTCAAATAAAAGTACGGCCAGGCCGTAATAAACTGCTATTGGCGTCATAACAACCATAATATTTGAGCCTAAATAATACAGGGACCCCATCTCATCCCGGCCCCATAACCACAATGCCAAACCCACGATTAATACCCACACCAATGGCCAGGGCATCATTTCTTCCGTATAGGCTTTCCTTTTTAGACGCTCATCCGGGCTTTTTCGGCTTAAGAAAGAGGCCAGCAGAAGCATGAAAAATACTTCCATAATAGCCTGAACATAGTACAAGGCCGGTAGATGCCGGACTATACTCCGGGTCATAGCCTTAAAGCTCTTTTCGAGCTCGGCCCGGCTTAATCCCTGGGACTCATAGAAGCCAATAAATCCAGAATCTTCATAGGCTTTTAATGATTCTTGCACATAATTGTTTATCGGTGATTCCATTTGCTCCATGCCAATTTGCCCGTTATTCCAGTAGAGAAGGCCCAGAAATAATGAAACTCCCAATACGGCAGCAGCTACTCCCCATCTCTGAATGCTATAATAGCCTTGATGGCGGTTTAATAGCAAGCTCATAAGCAGGGCGGGCAATCCAAAAAAGGCCGCATAAAAAAGCAGGGTGCCGGCTCCAGCAAGCCCATATAAAAGGGAGAAATTGAGCAGATAAATCAAGCCTATCTGGCGCTGTGAGAGAGTCAAACTCCCCCTGATAAGCAGAGCACCCCAGCCAATAGCTATAATAAAAGCCAGGGGTGGGAGCAGGACCGTCAAGCACAAAAGCAGAGAACTGATAAGGGAAAGCTTGATAAATGCCGACAAATTACCACCTCTTCTTGCTCTCAAGGTACTTATATAGTTCGGAAAGGTCACCCGACCAACTACCTATTTCTTCTGACTCCTTTATGCTGTTCCTTAATTTCTCCTTAATGGCTTGATCCAAAACGGAGAAAGTAACTCCTACCCGGCGTGCCAACAGGTAGGTAATAATAACAATGCTGCTGGCTGCATCCTGAATAGCATCATTTCCCTTCTGCAGTAGAGCTTTAAAGAGTGCTGCCACTGAATCCACCAGTTCCGCCTTGAGCCATTCGATAGTTTTTAAATTCTGGGCAATGTCCAGTTCTTTGACCTTTCCCTTCAAGTTATTACACCTCCTGCAGTACTTTTCTTCATCAAGCCGATTTTTTCCTGCAAGCCGGCCAGAACACAGCAGTCATCCCCATATAACATCGTTTACCTCTTGCGCCTTATTATCCTATTAAAAGAAAAAGCCCTCCGGCGAGGGCGTTTTTTCTTTGCTTATTCAGAAGTATAGGGAAGAAGAGCCATGATCCGTGCCCTCTTTATGGCTACGGTCAACTGTCTCTGGTGATGGGCACAATTGCCGGTTATTCTGCGAGGTAGAATTTTCCCTCTTTCTGTAATATAGCGGCGGAGCCTGGGAATCTCCTTGTAATCAACAACTTCAATTTTATCAGCACACCAATTGCATTGGCGTCTTTTTTTGCGTCGATCCTTTTTCAATTAATCTGCCTCCTCTGACTAGAAAGGTATATCCTCATCTTCGTGCTGATCAACCAGATCGATGTTATCCATGTTTACTTCTCGTCCCAAATCGCTCCAGTTGTCATCAAAATTTTTGCTGGAATTTTTATCAGCGTAATCAGGAGTTGAGCTTCTGCTTCCTGCCGGTTTCCCCATGAAACGGACATCTTCCGCCACTACTTCGGTAACCCAGCGTCTTTGTCCTTCTTGATTGTCATAAGTTCTAACCTGTATCCTTCCATCAATCGCTACCAGACTACCCTTGTTCAGGTAGTTGGCACAGTTTTCCGCCTGCTTGGCCCAAACCACGATAGGAATAAAGTCAGTTTCCTCCCGTTTGAACTTACGGTCAACCGCCAGTGTAAAAGTGGCCACCGCAGTCCCGTTCTGGGTGTAGCGAAGTTCCGGATCTTTCGTCAATCGACCAATCAAGATAACCCGATTAAGCATGGCTTCCCCCCCCCTGTTCCCCTAATAATATTTAATAATCATGCGTTATTTTTCATCCTGGCGAATAATGATGTGGCGCAAAAAGTTCTCCGAAATTTTGATAATCCTGTCCAATTCATCGACAGTTTCCGGCTTGCCTTTGAAATACCACAGGCTGTAAATACCTTCTACATAATCGTCAATGGCATAGGCAAGTCGTTTTTTGCCCCACCCGTCTGCTGCATTGATGAATTCACCGCCAAAATCAGCTATGATCTTCTGCAGTCTTTCTTTGGTTTCCGAAACTTGTTCTTCTTCCAAATCAGGTCTGAGGACAAACATCATTTCGTATGTGCGCATCGTTACACCTCCTCCCTACGGACTAATCCATGGCATGGATTTCGGCCCCGTTCTTACCCGGGGCAGGGACTTCAATTGATTATACCAGTATTGTAAATTTGTTGCAAGAAAAAAGCACCCGTGAAAAAACAGAAGTGACCGGGTCTTTCCCCTGGCCATTAGCGGCACTTTAAGAAAGCCCGGTCACCTTACGGGCACCTGGCGGCAAAATCGTTTTATTATCCTTTTTTATTGGCAGGAATAATGCTGTAAAACCTTAGGATTTACCCCCTTGAAGAAGGTTATAGTATTCCTTTTATTAATAGGGTTTGCAGCAAGGACAGGGGTTTCTCAATAATATAGGTATCGTTAAATAATGCTTTCAAAATGGCCATTTTCTCGCCGGCAGCACTTTCCTTAAAACCAATTATACAAAAGCGTTCGTCCTGGGGCATGCTTTTTACCGTTACCAAATCACCTGCTGTGAAGCCCTGGTTGCCAGGATTTTTAGCATCCACCTGGCTTCGCCTCCTTTAAGGCAAATTATGTAGTTTATTATATGCCCATAAGGAAGAAAGTGTTAGTGAGCTTCTTTTTCCACCCGGATCATGCGTTTTTCAAATTGCAGCCGGGGCAGCATTACTATCCGGCCACAACCCTGGCATTTAATTTTTATATCCGCCCCCATGCGGGTAACCTCCCAGTTGAAACTGCCACAGGGATGTTGTTTTTTCATACGGACAATATCCCCCAGGCCAAAGCTCTTTCTTTCCATACATCTCTCCTCCCCTCAAGGTGTCAAGGGGACGGTCCGAGACCACTGAAAAAGTATCATAAATATCATCCTGAGGAGCTGCAGGTGACGAAGGATCTCTTTTGGAAGTCCGTAATATTAGGACTTTAGCTAACGAGATTCTTCGCTATCGCTCAGAATGACACGCAAAAGAGCACTTTTTCAGCAGTCTCGGACGGTCCTTTTGTCACCCCTCACCCCTCACTTTACCTGCTAAATAAAATAGGTCAAGGGTGCACTCTAATCGGGCTAAAATGCTCACTCCGTACCCTGCCTAGAAGATTACAAAACGAGCCCCTCTTTTCCATAACCCTAAGGAGTTCACCCGCCTTTTTCTCCGCAACGGCTATCAGCAGGCCTCCGGCAGTCTCTGGTGAAAAAAGCAAATCGCGAATCAAAGGATCAATATCCCCGGCATACTCCACTTTATCTTTCAGATAATCCCGGTTGTTATAGGCACCGCCTGGTATCAGCCCCAGACCGGCATATTCCAGGGTTCCTTCCATAAACGGAATTTGCTCGGCGAAAACTTCCACTTGAACATCGCTGCCCCAGGCCATTTCATAGAGGTGTCCCATCAGCCCAAACCCGGTAATATCCGTGGCTGCATTTACCCCTACTTCTATCATGGCCTGGCTGCCTTCCCGGTTCAGCATGGACATCCATTTTATCGCTTCTTTGTATGCTTCGCCTGAGGCCATCTCCGCTTTGATGCTGGTAGCAATCACGCCATTTCCCAGGGGTTTGGTCAAAAATAAGAGGTCTCCCGGTTGGGCCCCGTTGTTAGCTATAATTTTCTGGGGATGTACCAACCCGGATACCGCCAAACCATATTTAGGTTCGTTGTCATCCACCGTATGCCCCCCCACCAGCAAAGCTCCTGCTTCCAATACTTTACTAAGGCCTCCATCCAGTATGCTTCGGAGAACTTGCAAATCCGCACATTCGGGAAAACATACTACATTCAAAGCAAGAATAGGGGTGCCCCCCATGGCATATACATCATTCAAGGCGTTAGTAGCGGCTATCTGTCCAAAGATGAAGGGATCATCAACCATAGGCGTAAAAAAATCAATGGTCTGAATCAAGGCCTTCTCCTCATCCAATTTTAAAACGGCCGCATCATCCCTGCTCTCTATTCCTATCAAGAGGTCAGGATGAACCGGTAAAGGAAAATCCTTGAGAATCGACTCCAGGGCCCCCGGCCCTATCTTGGCTGCTCAGCCGGCCGCCCTTACCATCTCGGTTAGTCTGGTCTGCTTCATCCATTTCCCCCCTTCCCGTTTGGCTGATTATGCCGCTCTTTCAGTTCAGCGTTACTGGTTACAAAAGCTCTGCATAAAAACCCGGTAGGCTTTGTAGGCTAAAAATACATCCACTTTGCTGGAGACCTCAAAAGGTGAATGCATGCCCAGCAAGGCCACCCCCAAATCTACCACTTCCATACCATAACGCGCCATGTAATGGGCTACGGTTCCTCCCCCTCCTATGTCCACTTTCCCTAATTCGCCCACCTGCCAGAATACTTCATTATCATCAAAAAGCCGCCGAATCCTGGCTAAAAACTCGGGATTGGCATCGTTGGAATTACTCTTTCCCCGGGAGCCGGTATACTTGGTTAACACCACTCCCCGCGAAAGAAAACTACAATTCATCTTCTCGAATACTTCGGGATAATTGGGGTCAACCGCCGCATTTACATCAGCGGACAGGGAACAAGAATTGGCCAGACTCTTACGCAGGGCCAAATAATTGTTGTACCCGGCTTTACTCATTAACTCAGCCATGAGGTTTTCTATGATAAGTGATTGCAGTCCGGTATTGCCGTTGCTTCCAATTTCTTCCTTGTCCACAAAGAGGCAGATCGCCGTTCTCTTGGGTGCTTCCAGCTCCAGCGCAGCCCTTAATGAAGTATAGGCACAAACCCGGTCATCCTGCCCATAGGCTCCGATCATACTGCGGTCAAAACCAATATCCCGGGCCTGAAAAGCGGGAACCGCCTGCAGTTCTGCACTGCTGAAATCCTCTTCTTCTATGGCATATTTTTCTTGCAGAATCTGCAAGACTTTTTTCTTAATAGGGTTATCTGCAGTATCTCCCAGCGGTTGACTACCTACCAAGAGGTTCAGGTTCTCCGCTGGAATCGCTTCGGACATCTTTTTTTCCATCTGTTCTTTAGCCAAATGAGGCAAGAGATCCGCAATGCTCAAAACAAAATCATCATTTTCCTCGCCAATAACAACACTCACCACTTGTCCATCCTTTTTAATTACCACACCGTGTAAAGCCAGAGGGATAGCCAGCCACTGGTATTTTTTTATCCCTCCGTAATAATGGGTTTTGAACAGGGCCAGGCCATCTGCTTCATATAAAGGATTAGCTTTAAGATCCAGGCGGGGGGAGTCGATATGGGATACCACCATATTGACCCCATTCTCCATAGCTTCCTGGCCAATAACCACCAGGGCACATATTTTCCCTTTTTGCTGGAAAAAGAGCTTTTGCCCGGGCTCAAGAGAAGCAACCCTATCCAGGTCAACAAAACCATGCCCCTGGGCTGCCTGCTTTATGTAAGCAACCGCCTCTCTCTCCGTTTTTACCTGATTGAGAAAATCCCGGTAACCCTGGTTGAAATCGTGAACCGCCGGTAAATCCGCCGGTTTTATTCGTAGCCAGGCATTCTTTTTTAGATTTTCCTTTTGTTCGCTCAAAATATTTCCTCCTTTTTATGAATAAATCTGTTGATTTCGTTGTAAAAAAGTTGTAATTATGCATTAGCTTGCATAAATATTCCGCTCCAGCGTCCTTAATAGCGACCGAAGGGAGCATCAGTTGTGCCCGACAGGGCGCTACGCATGGGCAACACCTGCGGCTTGTCTTGCGGCTCAACGGGTACCGCGCCAATCTCCCGTCCATGGGAGGCAACCTTAATAGTGACACCCGTAGGGTGGAACACTAGGCGTACCCGAAGGGTGAGGCGCTCTCGCGACATCCTGTCGCTCGTCCCCTTTCGCCCGCTCGTCTTCGCCGGATGTTGCATCCATGCTTCGCCAACGCTCGCTTTGTATATTTATGCAACCCTATGCAACA
>ENA-UOOH01000673-UOOH01000673.1-fermentation-metagenome-genome-assembly--contig:-NODE-673-length-37224-cov-51.720681_pt1 | contig 37224 bp, 28 predicted proteins | sample MGYA00245778_ERZ724025 | MGnify/ENA primary metagenome ERZ724025 (study PRJEB28704, sample SAMN03018313) | fermentation metagenome | biome: anthropogenic terrestrial biome; feature: soil; material...
TTTCCGTCGCTCGATATTGCAGGAGGTTCAATCGGATTGCAGCGATTCTTTATTTGCAGCATCATAGCCACTGCAACTTCCTCTTCATTCTTTCCTATCGCACGTCCCACTCTCAGCCTGGTATCGACATCTATCGCGGTACCTCGCCAGAATGTGCCTCGATCGACCTCTTCAGGATGGTTGCTTTTTCCCCCTTATGTCCTACATAGGTCCACATCGCATCGAGCTGAACTCGGGTCAGATGGTAGTTAGCCAGAAGCAAAGCCTCAATCTCTTCAACATGAGCCGATGCTTTGCGAAGCCAATCCACAATAGTCTCTTCCTTTATTCCTTTCACTCTATGGATGGCGGCAAGGCTATTTCTTTCCGCAAGCATAGCCAGACATTCGAGGATCTCTTTTGGGCTGTGATGCAGGCCATAAAAGATAGTCCCTTTATTTCCTACAAATACTCTGCCACATGTTTTGCATTTCAAACGTTGCGTGCCCTTGGAAGTGCGGCCGTATCGGACTATGTTTCCGTGATCCACTTTGCCATAGTCAGGACAGTCTTTATTCCAGCAAAACGAACCAGCAATTGCCAGTCTACCTGCCTTCATTGCATTCCCCAAGCTAAATATGCAATGAAGGAATATAAACTTAATTAGGGGGGACTACCCGCAATTACAAAGGGACCTTTATTCATGAGTGCATCATGACGACACTGGCAACATGGGGACTGAAAGGACTGAACAGTCTCCAAATGCTAACCGCAAAGCTGGCAAGCTAAACACATACAAAATATTTAGGGCATAGGTTAGCATAGCTTCTAGGCCCGGAATGGTTCAGCTTATGAATGCCGAGGGTAGTGAGCTTATATTGGGTCAGAGTATGTGTGGCCAATAAAGAAAATGCAAAAATATTTGGTTCGAAAATTAAGGCATTTTGCGAAGGCAGGAATGGGCAGAAAACATCAAGGAAAAACAAGAAGGGGAAAAAGAATCTGTTGAAAAGTATTTAGGATTGAGTTTCAATGAAGCTGAGTATTTGGCGGAAATGAAAATAAAGGCTACAATAACCGCCAATGTACCGCCGGATATTGGAAACTGAATTATCAAGTCTGATTTTCTGCTAATCTAATTCTCACTTCCAATTTGGGGAATATCGATATATTCTTGAACTACTATCTGGTTGTATTAAGGTTATGCTGGTGTGGTAATGCGGATCAAAAAAGCAAGAATACAAAATTATAAATCTATAATAGATTCTTCAGAAGTAAGCTTTGATGAAATTATAACCGCTCTTATCGGAAAGAACGAGCAAGGGAAAACAAATTTTCTTAAATCATTAATAACAATTGAACGTAAATATTCTTATAAAAATGATGATTTATTTTTAAAATCTTGCTCCGATTTACAAAATCCGCTAAACCCGATCGTCACTTTATGGTTCACATTAAATGAAGACGATGAAAAATATTTTAAAAATTTAAATACGAATCTGCAAGATCAGAGTACTTTAAAGATTGAAAAATTTTTTGATAATACATATAATATATATTTTGTTGATTCTATATCGAATAATGAGATTCAAGTAAGCTATGAAGTATGGTCCAAGGATGAAAAGAAAGAGCTTTTGGAGGATATCGAAAAATTTTTAAAAAAGAATATGAAACTAATAAACAGAAAAAATGAGGAAAATCATTTAAGATTTATCACTAGTTTAAGAACTATAGAAGGAGGATTTAGAAATGACATGAATCATCCACCCACTTTAGCTGCAACGTATCACGCTATTTCGATTTTAGAAAAGATGAATTCATTAGACAGAATTGAAAAAGAGGAAATAATAAAATATATTATGTCAAACCAGGATAAAGAAAATGGAGCATTTAGAAATGAAGCAAATCTCCCTCCTACTTTAGAATCAACGTTTTATGCTATAATGTCACTGGAGTATTTAAATAGTTTAAATATTTTAAATTACAATAAAATTATTAATTATATCCACTCATATCAAAATCAGGATGGAGGATTTTCCCAAAGAAAACAAGATGGTAGATTAGTTGAATCCAGAATGAATAATACTTATTTTGCCGTTAAGATATTAAAATTATTAAATGGATTTGAAACGAGTATAACGGATAAAATAGTTGGATTTATTCTGAATTCAGAGAATAAAACAGGAGGATACGGATCGCGACCTAAGGCCAAAGCTGATATTGCTTCGACATTCTTTGCTATTGCAGCATTGAATGAAATCGATGATATAGAATCGATAGGAATGATTGATCACACAAAGCAATTTGAATTTATAGAATCTATAGAGAAAGATAATAATATAAATTTAGGCGATTTATATACTTTTTATGAAGTAATGGCTTTAGATTACTTAATAAAATATGAAAAAGATAGACTAAAAAAATTAGAAGATGATATTAAACATCGTATTTTATCTGCAGAAAACGAAAGCGGTGGATTTAGTTATTCAGATAAGATGCCGCAATTGGATTCAACGTTTTATTCCTTGTATATCCTAAAAACATTTGAAGATGATCTAGAGATAGGAGCTTATGTAGATATGAAAAAAGTGATATGCGATGAAGATAAACCTCATTTTGACAAAATATTAAACTACTTAAGAGACTATAAATCTGAATATATCGTAGATGGAGATATCGAAGTCCTATTCAAAAATATCAAAAAAAAATATGATAAAAAAGAAAATGTTGAATCAAATATTTTAGATCATTTGCCTAAAATGGTATATTCAGATGATAAGATGGACTTATTAAAAAATAGTATAAAAATTTATGACTATGAGAATCATAAGGATCGATATAGAACAATTGGTAATCTTCTTTTAATTAGTGGACTTAGTAGCGATGTACTAAGTGAAAGAACAGGATTAAATCGCCGTAGGCTTACAGATGAGGCGTCCTCGAAAATCACTAATATGCTAAGAAGATCTTGGACTCAAGCAGAGATTAAAGCAAATATTTGGATAGATGGAGACGAAATTCATTTTAGTATAGAAGATGAATCCCAAATTCAAGTTCCACCAACGCAAAGAAGTGACGGCTTTCAATGGTTTTTATCATTTTATATTAATTTTATTGCTATAACAAACGGGGATTTAAAGGATTCTATATTATTGTTAGATAATCCCGGCCTCCAATTGCATCCATCAGGTCAAAAGGATTTGCTTTCTACACTTGATATGATTTCAAATGAAAATCAAATTATATATACTACTCATTCACCATATCTAATAGACATCGATCATCTCGAAAAAGTGAGAATAATCGAAAAAGATAAAGATAATGGAACAATAATAAAGCAAAAATACTATTATTCAAGCCTAGATTCTCTTAAACCTATAAGGGATTCATTGGGATTCACACTAAGAGATAGTCTCTTTATTTCAAATGAAACTATAATTGTTGAGGGGCAATCAGATAAGTATATATTAGAAGGTATGCTAAGATATTTAAGAGAGTCAATTGAATGGGATACCAGTCAGATTATGATAAATTCGCCAGGAGGTGCAAACAAAATACCTTATTATGCATTCTTCATGTCCAGCGAAGGCCTAAGGTTTGCAGTAATATTAGATAATGATAGTAATGGTAATGCAGCAGCAAGAGAACTGAGTGAAATTAAAAGAATTAATGAGAAACTAATAATCAAGCTTGATAAAATTATCGACAAGAATGGAATCACTATCGAAGATCTAATAAATCATAATTTTTATAATTTAGCTGTTAATAATTACTGCAAAGTAAGATTAGGTGATAAATTGGATGCTGAAATAGGGATTGATGAAATCGATTATAACGGATATGGATTGGTAAATAAATATAATAAATATTTTCACGATAAAAACTTAGGTTCTTTTGATAAAATCCAGGTTGCCTTAGAAATTAAAAAAGAATTAAATAGGGGACCTGATCGATCCATAATAGGTGAAGATACTATAGAAAATTTCCAGAAGATATTTATGCTAATAAAAGAGGCATTAGATTTCAAAGAATGATGGTAAGAAATCAAAACATTTAAATTATCACATTGCACTCAATCATGTTAAAAAAACGGATTTGAAAGGTTTATATTGATGATGCCCATCCGGATCTCACCCACATAATTCAGCGAAGAGCCTTACATTCTCGGCCTGAATGATGATGCTGTTTGATCTATCTGCAGGTATCTTTTCGCTGAAATCATAGCTGTCGTCCGTCTCTCTCGGATTGAGATCCAAAGCATCCCTCTTTAAGAATTGACTATGATATTCCCCTGATAATTCTTCAATCTGACGAGCCAAAGAAAAGAGGCTCTATTTTGCTGCTATCTGCGAGATGAACAAGTGGTCAATTCCCGTATCATTGCTGCACTATCTTTCAGCCGGGCGAGGACTTCCCCTCTATTCGACCCCTTTGCCATGATGGAGAGAATCGGATCGTCTCTTTCAATTCTCGAGCCAGGACGGGGGACATCCGCCGTCCAGGGAAAGAGCAGGCTCTCTTTTATTTCCAAAGAGCGTGGTGCATAGATTATTGCCCTCCCGGCAGAGCACTTGATGGCTGGCCTTGAGGGAAGCAATCCCCGAAAGGAGTTCAGATGAGCCTCGAATACATTGATGCCTGTGGCACACTCCACTGTGTCCAGGCTCCCCTGGAAGCGACAGTTGACCTCCACCACTACCGGTCCCTCCTCAGTGAGAAGGAAGTCGACTCCATTGCTTCCCAAGAGGCCCAGTCGCGCAACAATCCTCTCCGCCATGTTCGCTATATCGCTCTTGGGCAACGGCTCCAGAGGGGTGATATTGCCGCAATAGCGAAAGCCCTTGGCTCCAGTCCAGCTCTCCCCGATCAGCTGCTCGTTTGCCGCCAGCGCGCGCGCATCTTTCCCGTCGCCGATGACCGATACGCTCGCCGCCCGGCCAGAAACGACCTCCTGGGCGATCAACCCTTCTTCCCATTCTAGCCTTGAGCTGTCCTCTGCGATTCTGCAGCCCACCCCGCCTGCCCCCTGCCTGGGCTTTACCATGACCGGAAAGTTCAGGTCCTCCGCCGAGGTTTCCGTCCTGATGAAGGGAAAGCCATTCTTCTCCAACCAGCGGGCCTGATAGAGCTTATCTGAGATCCTGGCGGTCTTCTCGGCAGGATTATTGAGCACCGGCAACCCTTTGACCCTGGCCTCCTCAAGTCCCGGTCCCAGGACGACAGCATCGGGAAGGACTCTCTCGACGTGCTCGGAGATCAACTCATCGATTCTATCCGCACCACCGGGATCATCCATCCCATCCCTGGACAAGAGCGCCATATCCTCGGCACAGCTCTCCAGGTCCAGGTCGCAGTAGCCATCGACGGCATAAACCTCATGCCCTGCCCGGCTGGCTGAGCAGGCGATATGCCGAATGTTGATTCCAATTATCAGAAGCTTCATCCTATCTGACTCTCATATCTTCATCACCAGGATAGGAGGCTTTTGTCTGCGTCGTTGGCGGTTTGGTCATCATCCTCGTCTAAACCATCATCTGCAGCCTCATCCCCATACTCGCTCTTCTCATATCCTCCTTCTTCATCCTTCGAGCTGAATTCCGGATAGATGACCTCCTTCCCCCGAGAGGAGGGCACTATCTTCAGCCCCCCCTCAAACTCCCGGAACAGCTCCCTGCCCAAAAAGAGCCGGTCCAGGAAAACGGCCAAAGCCGCCACCTCGGAATGGGGCTGGTTGCCCACAGCCACATTCCAGTCCGCCAACTGGTACACCTCTGCCGGAACCTTCTCCGCCCCCACCACGATCAGTATATCCTCGCTCTTGCGGATCTCATCGATCACATCGGGCAGATTCGAGCCGTACATGGTGAGGTGAACCACCTGACCACCGCTTTCCTTCCAGCGAACGATCTCTCCCTTCCATGACGCATTCGGGGTGAGACGGAAGGCCCCTCCCCACCGCCTGGCTGCATCATTCAGGCTCTCCTCCACATGGGCATCGCGACCGCAAAGAAGCATCTCCTCCGCTCCAAAAGCCCGGGCGACCAGGCCCACATGGGTGGTGATCCTCTTATCCCTCTCCGGTCTATGCCCCAGACGCAAAACCACTGCTCGCACGGGCCAAAAGAATATGGTCTCCCTTATTTAGAGCCTTCCAGGACCCTGCTATCTCGTGCCCGAAACCGGGATCATCCCGAAGCTATAAATTCCTCCAAAACATCCGGACAGCGATGAATCAGTGTGAGAGATGCCAGGGCCGTGGAGTGCTCACGGTTGGAGAGAAGCCCTGCCCCAACTGCAATGGCAAGGGAACGACCGAGTCCATCTCCCTGGGAGAGGCATCAGATAAGGACATGAAGTCTCTGATCGAGAGCGGCTCGGCGAAATGCAGCGTCTGTCAGGGTAGCGGCAAGATTCCGATCACCGAGATCTGCCCTGATTGCCATGGTCTTGGCCGGGAATACCTGTGCGTGGTCTGCAAGACAAAGCTGGACAGCAAAAAGGAGCTCTGTGAACGTTGCGCCAAAAAGGCGCTGGTTCATATCCTCGATCCGGCCTGCGACATCAGAGATATCTCCGTGGGGGAGATCTACCAGGGCAAGGTCTCCGGTCTGGCAAACTTCGGGGCTTTTGTCGATCTATCCGATTCTGTGCGCGGCCTGGCCCACAACAAATATCTCAAGAGCCGTCCGGAAGCTGGCGACGCCATCATGGTGACGGTGAGAAACATCCTGCCTAATGGCAACATAGAGCTTGAGCCAGCAGAGCTGAAGGAGTACAACACCGTCGAAGTGGAAAAGGACCTTCCTCTATCCAAGGCATCTGATCTGCACAGCCAGGTGGGCAAGACGGTCATGATCAAGGGAGAGGTGATCCAGGTCAAGCAGACCGGCGGTCCGACCATCTTCACCCTGGCAGACGACAGCGGCCTGGTCTTCTGCGCTGCCTTCGAGCGGGCCGGAGTGCGAGCGTACGCTGATATTGATAGCGATATGATGGTCCGGGTCATCGGCGAGGTCAGCCTGCGCAATAACCAGGTTCAGGTGGAGATAAAATCCATGAAACGCCTCTGGGGAGGCGATGCCTCGGTAGTTAAAGACCAGATAGAGAAGGCCATTGACCTCCGGGCCGAGCCGGCCCAGACGGAGTTTTTGGTCAAAAGCGAGATCTTGGACCGGCTGCGTCCGGCGATGAAGGCGGTGGCCAAAGAGATCCGCCGCGCCGTCCTCAAGTCCCGGCCCATTGTGGTCCGCCATCATGCCGACGCTGATGGTATTTCCGCTGCAGTGGCCATTGAGATGGCCATCCTTCCCCTGATTGCCGAGGTCAGCGGCCCGGATGCCGAGTACCACAACTACCGGCGCGCCCCCAGCAAAGCCCCATTTTACGAGCTGGAGGATGTAACCAAGGACCTGACATTTGCCCTGGAGGATCAGAGCCGGCACGGTCAGAAGATGCCTCTGATCGTTCTGATGGACAACGGCTCTACCGAGGAGGATGTTCCCGCCATGCGCCAGGCCCAGGTTTACGGCCTGGAGATGCTGGTGGTCGACCATCACCATCCCCACAAGATCGTAGACCAGTTCCTGGTGGCCCATGTCAATCCCGCCCACGCCGGAGGGGACTTCGGCCTGACCACGGGCATGCTGGCCACGGAGATCGCCCGCATGATCCATCCCGAGGTCGAGAACAAGATCCGTCATTTTCCGGCTGTATCCGCGGTGGGCGACCGCAGCGAGGCCCCGGAGGCTGATCTATACATCCGCCTGGTCGAGGACAGGTTCCCGAGAGATGACCTCAAAAAGATCGCCCTCGCTTTAGACTATGAGGCCTTCTGGCAGCGCTTCAACGATGGACGGGGGCTGATAAACGACATCCTGTGCCTGGGAAGGCTTGACCGGCACCAGAAGATCGTCGAGCTTCTCTGCGAGCAGGCCAATGCTGCCATAGACGAGCAGCTCCGGGCGAGCATGGGCAATGTCAAGAGCACAAAGCTTCCCAATGGCATCATCATGAACGTCCTGGATGTGGAGAACTTCGCCCATAAGTTCACCTTCCCCCCGCCTGGCAAGACCTCAGGCGAGGTGCACGACCGACTATGCCAGAAATATGATGGAAAGCCGGTGGTCACTATCGGCTATGGCCCGGATTTCGCAGTGTTGCGCAGCCGGGGAGTGAGGATGAACATCCCCCAGATGGTTAAAGAGCTGATGGAGGAGATCCCCAATGGAGGGGTCTCAGGAGGAGGTCATCTCGTCGTTGGTTCCATCAAGTTCGTAGGTGGGATGAGAAAAGAGGTCCTGGCGAAGCTGGCAGAGAAGATCGCTGCCTGCTCGGTGGATGAGGTTCCCCTGAAGGCTCCCGCATTGGGTGCAGAGGCAATTTGATCCTCCTCATCCTGAATATCATCCGCATCTTTTCTCTATAATATCCCTTTATCCTCCAAAAGTCCTTTCTATGAGGCCCCTTCCTTTATCTTTGACATAGCTGTGCATGACCTCCTGGAGCATAGCTACGAACTGATCCTGGCTAAAGTTGAGCTGCGAGGCCAGCCGCTCCACCACCGGCTCGATGTTCTTGACCTCATCGCTATTGATGCTTCTCAAGACCACTGCAGATAAAGCCATGAGGCGGAGCCCTTCCTGGATCCTGTCCATCTGCACCGCCAGGGCGCCGAGCTGAAAGAGCGCTCCTGCCTCACCCGCCTGATCTTTCAGTTCCTGATAGACCTGCAAAGCCTCCCGGAAATGCTCCGCGGCCATTTCCATCTCCCCTGCCTGAGAGCTGATCATTCCCAATCCATGCAGGCTGGCGGCCATCCCTTTGCGGTCGCCCAGATCCCTGGTGATGGCCAGGGCACAATCAAGCTCCTCTGTTGCCCGAGCAAGCTCTCCGGTCTCCCGGTCAACATCGGCCAGATAAAAGAGCAGTACCGCCTCACCTGCTCGATCTTTTGCCTCTCTGGCCAGCTCCAGGGATCGGGCCAGCCTGGGCCAGGCAGAATCGTAGTGGCCTTGCATCATATCGATATTCGCCATCTCCTGCAAGACCGCAGCCTCCCCCATCCTATCTCCCAGATCCTCAAGGATCCGGGCAGCCCTCTCCAGCTTATCTTTAGCCGCAGAGCCGCTCTTCCGTGACATATCAATGGAGGCCAGAGCCTGCAGAACTGCTGCCTCTCCCCGCTGGTCTTTCTGGCCCAGATGAATCTGTAGAGCTTTCTCTAAGCTCTCCTCAGCCAGATCATACTCTCCCCGGCCAAGCTGGATCATGCCCAGCCCTTGATAGCTGAAGGCATCCGGAGCCATATCCAGGGCCTTTTTGTACCACTGGGCAGCATTCTCAAGATCCATCTGATGAGCATAGGCCTGGGCGATCCAATTCATTGAATCCCTGTCCGGCTCCAGCTCCAGTATCTCTCTGTTCAGCCTTATCAGCTCGGTGTAGTATCCCCTCCGATCCAGGTAGCTGCTGATCCTGGCGGTCACCCTCCTCGCCTCAGCCAGGTCGCCGGCCTCCAGATAGTGCCCCCGCGCCTCTAAGAGGCCGTCCAGACGGAACAAGAAAAGCTCTGGGGAGCGGCCCGATTCCGCCATCTCCTCCAGAAATCGGCCTGCCCTCTTATGAGCCTCTCTTATCTCCTCCGGGCTCAACCCCTCTCGAAGGGCAGGGCGAGCGGAGGAATGAACCGCCCACAGATTGCCGGTCTTATAGCAGAGCGACAGCTCCTCCCAGAGGGGCAAGCTCTCGGCTATGCTCTCCAGATCGGTCCCGCCTGCGGCGGCAAAGCCTGCCGGGCTCATTGCTACATCGTAGACCGCTATGCATTGGAGGGCCAGGAGAGACTCGGGGCTGAGGCACTCGGCGAGCCTGGCCAGGGGATCGACATCTTTTGGCAGCCCTCTGGCCAGAGCGCTGCGGATCTGCTCTAATTTAGACGGATCTCTCTCGTAGAGGGAATAGAGGTCCGACAGGGCATCGAATGCGATCTCGCCTTTGCGGTAGCCATCAGCTATAATTCTATCCTGGAGCATGAACCTCAGGAAAGCTGTCCGGGAGAGCCGATCCAGCTTCCAGTTTCTGGCCAGACGGGGCAGAATGGAGGCATCCGCAGGGACCTTCTGGCAGGAGATGATCGCCCGGCTGGAATGGAGGCCTTTTGTCATCTGGCAGAAAAGCTCGCCAAGATGAGGATCTGAGATCCTGCCCGTCTTCTCCTCAAGATCGAGGTCATCCCAGAATATGAGTATGCGGTTGGACCGGAGAAGCTCCATCAAGACAGCCAGCCTCTCATTAACCGGGAGCGATGAATCTAAGAGCCTCTTTGTCCCCTCCAGTCCTTGATACTCTCCTGCCGCTGCCAGCTGCAGGCCTGCTGCTTCTATCAGTCGGGCAGAGCTTATGGGGTTGTGGGCAGTGCCTCCCAGAGGCAGCACAAAGTAGCCTGATGCGGCCAGCATTCTGGCCAGGAAATTGGCAAGAGCGCTCTTCCCTCGGCCAAGCTCGCCAGTGATGATCAGAGCGTTGACCGCACCCTGTCTCAAATCGGGATAGAGTCGAAGCAAATCTTTTCTTCTGTCAAGAAAACCCCTGGCATGTCCTTCCGTCATCCCAGGCATTGGAGGAAGCTCTTGGTATCTTGTTTTTATCTCCTCTCTCTTCTTATTGGGATCGAAGAGACCTGTTGGCTCTCTGACGGCATAAATAAAGGGATAGGCCTGTATCGCTCCCTTCTTCTCCTCCTTTTCTTCCAAGCCTTCTTTCAGCATCCTCTGCCCGGTCCTCCATATGGCTTCATCTGCAGATTCGCCCTGGGAAAGAGAGCGAACGATCTCCTGAGGGGCGACGGTACCATTCCAGGCTACAGCCATGAGCAGATCTTCTGCCAGCCTCTGGCAGAGAAGCTCCCTGGCAGGGTCAGGGCCATTCCCTTCCCCTCCAATAATTATGCACTCAACCCCGCCACTCTTCAGAACGGGAGCTATCTCCTCTGCAGATCTCAGGTCAAGCTTGCCCGCAGGATCCATGAAGGCTAGCCTTGCCTCTCCGCCGGAGACTTCGCCGGACAGTTTTGCCTCACCGGAAAGGTATACCAGATGAGGCTGAAAAGACTCAATGCTGCTTTTCAGCTCCTCGAAGGAGGCGGTCTCGCCCATCTCCAGGTGGATATCTAATCCCTGCACCGCCTTGAGAAGGGACAGCTCCTCCTCCTCAAAATGCTGCAGATTGGTGGAGAAAAAGAGCATTCTCAAGGGGCCTCTTCTCAGTTCAGAGGGCTGAGAGAGAAATGGTGCAGGAAGGGATGAGCTGGCGGGCCGGCCACCTTCCATTGGCACGCGCAGGACGGCAAAATCCGGGGATGAGCCATCGGCCATATCCTCAAATCCCGGAAGGCGGAGAAGCTCCCAGGGGAGCAGCAGGATCTGGGGTATGCTCGATACCACAATCAGCCGTCCCCCAGATAGGATCTTCGGCCCCAGCTCCTGCCAGCCCGGCTGAAAAAATAGGCGGAAGATGCTCTCGCCCAGGAGATGAAGGTAGCTATTCTTCCCTTTTTTGCCGTTAGAAAAGAAAGACGCATACTGAGAGGATATCTCTCTGGCCTCCATAGCCTCAACCGGGTTGAGCCGTCTGTTCATGACCACCTCCCCGTCCACTGCTATTCTTATTTCAAAGGCCCTGGCGGCAGCAGTGCCCGTCTCCCAAATCTCAATGATAGTATCCTTTTGCATTCATGGATGATATGGCTGGATGCGATATATAATTTCTCAGCCTGCAGTTGGCTGCACAATATAAATCCGCATCAGGAGTTATCCTTTTCACGATTCCTTCTCCAATTGGTTTATCGAAAAACATGGGCGATCAGCAATTGATCGTAGCTCATGCTATTTTAGACGTGCATATGCTTAGAAATATTTTAATAGTATTAGGATTACCATAAAGGCTCAGGGATTGGATAAAATAAGCAGATATTCAGATCGAATCGACTATGAGACGGCGCGATAGGATCGGAGAACTTTAATCATTATGCGGTGGTTGAGATGATGACGATACTCTTGAAAGATCTGGGAATGAAATCAAAGAACGGCGAGAAGACAAAAGGAATGGGCTGGCGACCAGAGCTTCCGGACTTTAGAGACTATACCTTCCAGACAAAGGAGGTAGCAGATATCCTCGGCCCTCTTAAGCTTTCCAAAGTGGCGGTCTCCACCCTTCCCACATCGGTTGATCTCAGAAAATGGTTCCCACCGATAGAGGATCAAGGCGACCTGGGCTCATGCACTGCAAACGCTGGCGTAGGAGTCTTTGAGTATTTCGAGCGAAAGGCATTCGGAGAGCATATCGATGCCTCGAGGCTGTTTCTCTATAAGGTGACGAGAAATTTGATGCAGGAGAGAGGAGATACTGGTGCTTATATCCGGACGACCATGGGAGCGATGGCACTATTTGGCGTCCCACCGGAGAGATACTGGCCATACGATATATCAAAGTTCGAAGAGGAGCCCTCTGCATTCCTCTTCGGTTTCGCGGACAATTACAAAGCTCTCAAGTATGTGAACCTCGATCCGCCTGGAACCACCCCCACCAAGCTTCTGTCTAACATCAAGACGAATATAGCGGCGGGAATTCCCTCAATATTCGGATTCACCGTGTACGACTCGATCAGCCAGGCTGGAAGCACTGGCAAGATCCCCTATCCCTGCAGCAATGAAAGCGTACAAGGCGGCCATGCCATAATTGCAGTGGGTTATGACGATAAGATGAAGATCAAGAACAGCAATTGCGGTGCCGAGACCACCGGTGCTCTCATGATAAGAAACTCCTGGGGAGAGATATGGGGCGACGAGGGATATGGATGGCTGCCATATGATTATGTTCTGACCGGACTGGCTGATGATTGGTGGACTCTCATAAAGGGATCATGGATTGAGACCGGGCAATTTGAATATGCATAATATAGAAAGATATTTCCCTTTTTGGCGCCTATTATCACTGGTGATCCAATGAACGCGAGCTTGAACGTGGAGTTCACCTTATCGCTCGAATCGAATCCCACTACCGGTTATGTATGGGAGGCAACATTCGACAGAGTCTTTCTTGAGCTGAGGAAAAAGGAATTCAAAGAATCCGATGGAGAATCGGTTGGATCCGGCGGAATAGAGACATTAACCTTTGTCCCGATCAAGGCAGGAAGGACAGAGATAACCATGGTTCACAAGAGGCCGTGGGAGAGCATCCCTCTGGAAAGAAGATCATTCCCAATCCAGATCACAGAGTGAAAGACAGCAGCGGAATCGCATCACAAAGGCGATCTCGAAATGGAAAGGTTCCGCTACGAAGACCGCCTTCGTAAGGATCATGCCTGTTTTAGGCGATCGGTTTAAATACAGTGAGCTTGAACGGAGTTCGGATTAATATTATCTCGGAGGATGTTTATTGGCTAGAAGATCGCAGAGAAAGGCTGATAGCAGAAAGGCCAAACAGTGGTATAAGGTTGTAAGTCCGGAGATGTTCGGAAGGGTTCCCTTTGGAGAGACGATCGCCAACGATCCCGAGAGGATTGTGGGAAGGATCATCGAGACCACCTTAGGAGACCTCACCAACAACTTCTCCAAGCAGAATACCAAGCTAAAGTTCAGAGTGGACCGTGTAGCTGGTGACTCGGCATATACGAAGTTCCTGGGCCATGAGATGACCACAGATTATGTGCGCTCTCTGGTCAAGAGAAGAACCTCTCGCATTGATTCCATCGTAGATGTAACCACGACCGACGGCTACACCGTCAGGATCAAGCCCAGCTGCTTTACAGTTAAAAGGGCACGGGCAAACCAGGTCAAGTGCATTAGAGATCTCTCAAAGAGCGTCGTCATGGAGAGGTCGAAGAACCTGGACTTAAATCAGCTGATCCAGGATGTGGTGGGTGGAAAGATCTCTCTGGACATTTATAAGGAAGCCAAGGTGATCTACCCCTTGAGAAGGGTAGAGGTACGAAAGACTGAGATCAGAACTGAGCCCGCATTGTCTGTGCCTGAGCCAGCGGCACCAGCTGCTCCGCCGGCATCATCCTGAGGCTTATTGTGGCCAGATCCATCTTGGATCTATGATTCAATCGGATCGAATCTGCATCAGCTTGGCGCCCCTCTTGTACATTGCGGGAAGGGCGCTGGCTTGAGAATTTCTCGGCCATAAGTGTGGTCAGCTTTGCTTTTATTCTGATAAAGACATCTTCTATAGAAGAAGATATATTCCACTAAGGGATCATTCGTTTCATGAAGCTGGTCATCATATTGGCAATATGCCTTGCCCTTTTCTCGGCAGGGTGCATGGAGAAGGAAGACAGTGGCGGCGCAAAAGACAGCGCCGCAGGGGCCTCAGAGCCAGTTGGACATGCTGACACTGAAATGATAAAAGTGACCATTACCTCACCTGATGCCGGGCAGATCATCAAGGGTGATGAGGATATAAGCTTTGAAGGCTCTGCAAAAGGTGGCGAAGGAGATCTGAGCTACGAATGGAGCTCGAGCATTGATGGAAAGCTGTCCACCAGCCGGTCCTTCAAGCAGAATCCAATAGAGCTTGAAAAGGGTGGACATATCATCATTCTCAAGGCCATGGATGAGAGCGGCAAATCCGGACAGGGCAGCGTCCAGGTCGAGGTGATGTAGGGCTACAGTTCCAGGGGCTTTTCTAGAGCGCTGCCTTGGATAGGGATTCCCTGCAATGGCAGGATCTTTTTTCATCCAGCTTTAAAGCCGCCTGATAAATTATCTCCCGGACATCCTGATGGCACTTTTTCACCTGCTCAGGGATATCGCTGGCGGAAAGGCTCTCAGATTCCCCCATTCCGGCGGCGGGATTGGTGATAATGCAGATAGAAGCATAGCACAGTTCAGCCTCCCTGGCCAGAGCTACCTCTGGATAGCCGGTCATACCCACTACATCCCCGAACTGGCGCATCATTCTGATCTGGCCAGGCGTCTCAAGATGGGGGCCTTCAGCGCAGACGTAGACTCCTTCCGAGGTCTCCAGATCAAGCGACTTCGCAGCTGCAAGAAGATGGCCTCGGAGATGGGGGCAGTAGGCTTCGCTCAGGTCTATATGCACCGCTCGGTCCTCATAGAATGTGTTGGACCGGCATTTGGTGAACTCGACAAAATCATAAGGGAAAAAGAAGCTTCCCACGGGCTGAGATGCCATTGCTCCTACGCTATTGACCGATATGACCCATTGAGCGCCAATCTTCTTGGCGGCAGATATGATGGCCCGGTAGTCTACCTTATGAGGCGGCAGGTGCCCTGTGCCATGGCGGGGGATGAAGGCGAGCCTCTGGCTCTTTATTCCGCTGCGAAAGGCAGGGACGGGACCGTAAGCTGTATCCACTTCATCTGCTATCCCCTCCAGGGTGAAGCCCACTCCGCCGATGACGGCGATTTCTGCATCCATGAGTTGAGCTGCTCTTCAAACTTAAACTACCTTTCTGTAGAATCTATACTGGGGGCATGAGCGGGGGCCGGAAGACGCCCTTCTCGGTTATCAGTGCAGAGACAAGCTCCAGAGGAGTGGCATCGAATGCCGGATTGTAGACGTTTATTCCCAGGGGTGCCAGGCGCACTCCGGCCAGGGTGCAGATCTCCTCAGGATCACGTTCCTCTATTGTGATGTCCTCCTCGCCATAAATCCGGTCAAAGGTGGAGAGGGGTGCGGCCACATAAAAGGGAATCTTGTGGTGTTTGGCCAGGACGGCATGATTGTAGGTCCCGATCTTATTGAAGACCACATCCCTGGTTATGCGGTCTGCTCCCACAATTACCTTGTCGATCTTCCCTCTGCGCATCAGGCTGCCGGACATGCTCTCACAGATCAGGGTTACGGGGATTTTATCCTCTGCCAATTCCCAGGCGGTCAGGCGGGAGCCCTGGTGCAGAGGTCGGGTCTCGCAGGCGTAGACCTCTATTTTTTTCCCGGCTTCGACCGCGGAGCGCACAACTCCCAGAGCAGTTCCCCAGCCCACGCAGGCCAGCCTTCCGGCATTGCAGTGGGTGAGAATGGTGTCCCCGTCCTCCAAGAGCTTTGCTCCGTTCTTTCCTATGGCCCGATTGACCCGGATGTCCTCTTCTGCGATCCCCTCTGCCGATCGTAGCGCTGCCTCGCGAATCTCTTCAGTGCTCTCCCCCCCTCTGGCCGCCTGCAGGGCTCTGTCCACACCCCAGGAGAGGTTTATCGCCGTGGGCCGTGAGTTCCGGATCATATCGGCGGCCATCTCCAGCTCGGCGATCATATCGAAAGCGTTGGTGGCATGGGATCTTTCTGCGGCCAGAGCGATGCTGTAAGCACCGGCGGCTCCAAGAGCAGGAGCGCCGCGAACGGAAAGAGACTTGATAGCGGCTACCAGCTGTCTTATGCTCTCGATCTTCAGGGGAACAAGCTTTAGAGGAAGCTGGGTCTGATCGATAAGCCAGAGGCCTTCATCCCACCAGATGGTCTTGGGCTCGGGTATGCACAAAGGAAGTTCACCAGATAGTAGATGCACATACTGGTATTATTATTTTTTGCTTGCTCCTGTGCAAGATTAGAGTGCTTTTCTCTCCTTAAAAGTATCAGTTCGCTATGAAACCCTCTTCTGCCGCAATCTTCTGTCCCTCTGGCCCCAGGATGAAATCGATGAATGCCCTGGCTCCAGGAGTAGGGTCGCCGAATGTATAGAAGTAGAGGTTCCTTTTGAGCTCATAAAAATCCAGCTTTATGTTCTCATAGCTGGGCACGATGCCGTTGAAGGCTATCCCCTGGACGCCTCCTCCCAAATAATTGAATCCCAGGTAGCCTATGGCCCTATCGCTTCCGGAAATTGCCGTCTTGACCTCTGCTCCGCTGTAGGCCACGGTATCGACTCCAGGGCTTTCTGTCCCTATGTCCCCTATCACCGCTTCATTGAAGTCGTCTCTTGTGCCCGAGCCGTATTCTCTGGAAATAACATAGATATCCTTATCCGGTCCTCCCACCTCATTCCAGTTAGTGATCTCACCGGAATAGATCCTCATAACCTGATCCCTGCTCAGGTCCCGTACTCCTTCCTGGTATATCTCATCGCTTACGGCAATGCTGATGCCGTCCATACCGATCTTGAATTCCTGGAAGCTGTCCCCGAACATCTGTTTTTCTTCCTCAGTTATAGCCCGCGAAGCCATGGCTATGTCGTACTTGCGCTCCACAATGCCTAAAATTCCCGCGCCGGTTCCACCTGCCGTGACACTGACCAAATAATCATTCTGCTCGAGATTGAAGACCTCTGCAGCAGCCTCGGCCAGCGGCATCACTGTTGAGGATCCCATGATTGTGACATCTTCCGGTAGTGCCTCACAGGGCGAGAGGGATACAAATGAGAGACAAACCAGCAAGATTATAATTATTTTTGTAATTAACCCCACCACTCGAGAATTGTCCGGCCAGATATGTAAGCCTATCGTCATAGCTCAATCCGATCGCTCCCACATCATGTAATTAAATAAGGCGACTGTATCTTGCTTTTATACCGAAACTGTAATCAACCAGATCATATATCAAAAATTTCATGAATTTGAGCCCATGGAACTCCCGGCCTGACAACATCTCTCGGTGGAGGTATTGAGTTGGATGCGGTAATAGAAGCCTATTCAATTCCTGCAGACGATGCAATAGAGGCATTAAAGGCAAACACCGAAGGCGGACTGGGAAAGGACGAGGTTGCAGAAAGGTTGAGGATCTATGGGCCGAACAGCCTTCCCAAACCGAAGCCGACGAGCATTGCGGTCTATTTTCTCCGCCAATTTTACAGTCCCTTGATCTACATTCTCCTCCTGGCAGCCGCTATCTCCCTGTTGCTTGGAGACTGGCAGGAGAGCATATTTATCATGATTGTGCTCCTGCTCAACTCACTCATTGGCACCATCCAGGAGTACTCAGCCGAGAAGAGCGCTGAAGCATTGAAGAATATGGTCAGAACCAAGACCCGGGTGATCCGGGATGGCGAGGAGTTCGAGATAGACTCCGAGGAGCTTGTTCCCGGCGATATAGTCCTGCTGGAGTCAGGAGGAAAGGTTCCAGCCGATATCAGACTGATAGAGGTCCAGGATCTGGTGGTGGACGAGTCTCTGCTCACCGGAGAGTCGATACCAGATGCCAAAGACCCCGATCTGATTCTCGATCGGAGAACCCCACTGGGCGATAGAGAGAATATGGCCTTTGCCGGCACCATTGTAGTATCAGGGAGGGGTAGAGGTGTCGCAGTCGCCACCGCCTCGAATACCGCAGTAGGAGGTCTGGCAGCGTCTCTGGCTGGCAAGCCCGAGACCAAGCCTCCTCTGATCCTGCGCATGGAGAAGTTCAACTCCAAGATCGCTCTGGGCGTGGCCGTGGCTGTGGCGGTGATCTTTGCGGTTGAGATCTACCGGGGAGAGCCAATTTATGATATCTTCCTGCAGTCGGTGGCTTTGGCGGTGGCGGCAGTGCCCGAGGGTCTGCCAGTGGCCATGACTGTGGCTCTGTCCATAGGCATGTCTCGCATGGCAAAGAGAAATGTCATCGTCCGCCGGCTGGTAGCGGTGGAGGCCCTGGGATCATGCAACTTCATTGCCTCGGACAAGACGGGAACCCTTACCGTCAACCAGCTTACTGTTACCAGAGCTGTCATTCCCGGCAGGGATAGCTGGAATGTGATCGATCTGGCGAAAAGCCCTCGGGAAGTGGCAGAGGAAGCAGCAGGGAAGACGGCAGCAGAAGGCCCGGTCGGGAGCCAGTCAGCCGGCCAGACATCTGCCCTGAAGGCCCTGGCTAGAGCTTCGGTCCTGGCAAATGAGGCCTTTTCCGGCTTCCGAGACGGCGGCTGGGACTACCACGGGGATGCAGTGGACGTGGCCCTGCTCATGATGGCCCAGGAGACTGGAGTCACTCAACAGGAGGAGCAGAGCAATTATCCCAGGATCGCTCAGATACCCTTTGAATCCAAACGCCAGTTCTCAGCCACCCTTCATCAGGGGCCGGATGGGAGGATTGCATTTGCCAAGGGCTCGCCAGAGAAGATCCTGACGATGAGCAGCAGAATGGCCACTCCCGATGGCGAGATTCCTCTGGATCCACAGGGTGCAGATAAAGTGGCCGAGGCTCTGGCTACTGCAGGTTTCAGACTCCTGGCCCTGGCCTCTGGCAGGTTCCCAGAGAACCAGGAATTCGCTGAGGACCGGCTGGAAGGGCTCACATTTTTAGGACTGGTGGGGATGATCGATCCCCTCCGGCCGGAGGCCAAAGCGGCAGTGGAGGCATGCAAGAGCTCGGGCGTCCAGGTGGCAATGGTCACCGGTGATCATCCGGCAACCGCATTTGCCATTTCCAGGGAGCTGGGGCTGGCGGATAGCGTCGACCAGGTGGTCACGGGAATGGAGCTGAAGGATGCTGAGGCCAAAGGCCCGGAGGCAGTCGATGCTCTTACCAGGAAGGGCCGGGTTTACGCCCGGGTTGAGCCCCAGCAGAAGGTGCTTATCACCAACTCTCTGGTGAGAAACGGAAAGCTGGTGGCTGTTACCGGTGACGGAGCCAACGATGCACCCGCGCTGCATGCCGCTCATGTGGGCGTGGCCATGGGCAAGGGCGGGACCGATGTGGCCAAGGAGAGCGCTGACCTCATCATCACCGATGACAACTTCGCCTCCATAGTCTCGGGGATAGAGGAGGGGAGGATCGTCTACAATAACCTGCGAAAGGTGATCTTCTTTTCTATTTCCACCGGAGTGGCGGAGATATTCCTATTCATCTTAGCCCTGATCTTCAATATGCCCCTTCCTCTGCTTGCCGTCCAGCTCCTCTGGCTGAACCTGGTCACCAACGGTATTCAAGATGTAGCCCTGGCCTTCGAGCCCGCCGAGGGCGGGGAGATGAACCGGCCGCCGAGACCGGCGAACGAGGCGATTTTCAACCGTTTGATGGTGGAGAAGGTTGCGCTGGTGGCAGTGGTTGTAGGCGGCCTGACCTATGCCATATTCCACTGGCAGATGTCCATGGGCCGGAGCATTGAGGAGGCGAGAAACATCGCTATGATCATGATGGTCCTCTTTGAGAATGCTGTGGTCTTCGCCAGCCGATCAGAGCTCAAGAGCGCTTTCAGCTCCAGTCCACTTAGAAATCCTCTGCTGGTGTTCGGCACCATAGCCGCCATTCTGATCCAGGTGGCTGCCATGTACATGCCCGGTCTATCCGATGTGCTGCAGATTCATCCCGTCTCTCTGTATCAGTGGGTGGAGCTGGTGGGAGTGGCCCTGGTGGCCTTTGCCGCCATTGAGCTGCATAAGCTCATACGCAGGAGGTTTCCAGTGATAGGTTAATCGCTCCCCTTCCTGAACTGCTCGTCCAGATGATCCCGGATCTCCTGCACCGACCCGGCCAGAGTCTCCTGGTTGTCGTATTCATTTAATATCTTCTCCAGATCCGGGCGAGGCTTATTGGAGAGCTGCCTGACCTCTTCCGTCAGCTGGGGAACCGCCCGGAGTATGTTGTCCACAATGCTTACAGTGGCCTTTTTTGCTGTGCGGGAGAGGGGGTTGAGGTCGATGGCAATGACTCTTTTTCCCATGGCCAGCAGGGCCTCGCAACGGTCGCCGTCCTCCAGGGGAATGAGCACCACATCGGCATCGTAGATTCCGCCCCGGGTGGCCAGGGCCCGGGCATGATCAAGGCCTGGTACTGAAGTGTCCGGCCTCTCGCCCAGAACATCTTCTGCCCCCTTCTCCCTTAGCAGATCGGCGATCTTCTTCACCCTATCCTCGCTGCGGTGAAAGAGGTTCACCTCCAGGGGGATATTGAGTGCTCTAGCCAGCGCCACCATCTCCTCTGAAACGAGGGCGGCCACATTGCCGTTGACCGAGATCGCTGGCCTCTCGGCTAAGAGGAGCAATGCCGCTCCCGCCCGGATCGCTGCTGCAGCGGAAGCCGTCGTCCTCTCGCCCAGGAGATAGTCGAAGCACTCTCCTCTGCCCTGGGCAATCAGCCCCTGGGTGCTGGTATATCCTTTTTTCACTCCTTCTGCCACGCGCTCCCGCGCCACCAGGGAAGCATATCTGGGATGGGATTTGGGAATTTCAGTCAAGATTAGCACCTCTCTGAGAGATGAATGTAGTATAGACCTGGCCTGAGCCCTGGAGGGCCTCAATTCCGCCAAAGGCATAGACCGCGTCTCCTAGCATGATCATGCTGGCCCTTCCCCCCTCCGCCTCCACCGCCTCTATCATATCCAGCGCCCAGCTGCTGGCAAGACCCGTCTCCATGGTGAAACGGCGGGAGAGCCGCATGAACTCCTCCAATGTGGGCTTTTTCAATAGATCCTTCAGGGCAGCCCGGCCAGCCTCATTTATGGATGACATGGTGCCTTGGTCGGAGAGCACCTCCCGGGTGGAGATCGGGCCCCGGACCACGCAGTGAACCGGTTGTGGTGCAACGGGTATTCGATCGATTCTGCCGATGCCAGGCGCCCCGGGCTCCAGACGAATCACCAGGCCGCCGGTGTTCTGGGCGATGACGTCCCCCAGGCCAGTGCGGTTGACAACCTCTGCCGCATGGGCGACAGATGCCGTCTGATCTGCGGTGAGTCCCAGGTCGAAGTGATGGTTTAGGGCATAAGCGCAACCCAAGGCCCCCGCCCCGCTTGCTCCAAAACCGGAGCCAAAGGGCATATTCATGTCGGTTTTCACCCGGACTGGGCTCCTGGCCAGCCGCTCGATGACGAACCTGGAGACAGGAGCATCTGTCACTCTGCCATTGAGAATGATCTCAGCATCCTCGATATCGGGAGAGGATTCTATGATGGTCGTGGCGCCGGGGGAAAGACACAGGCCGCAGCCGATAGAGCCGGACTGCAGAGGGTCTTCCTCACGCCTGGCCGCGAAAAAGCCGGTGATGTGGGATGGGACCCAGGCTCTGGTTGTAAAATGATTCGAATTGGGGGAATTCATAGAATCTCCGCCAGAGAGTCGATGATCCTTCTCGCAATCAGGCTCTTTTTTCCCTCGACCTCGCTATGGCTGCCGGACCGGCTCAAAATGAGCACCCGGTTATCATCCGTGCCCATGCCACCTCTGGAGACGTCATTGGCCACCACCAGGTCCAGCCCCGCGCCCTCCAGGGATGCACGAGCTCTGGCCAGGAGCTCCTCGTCGCCGGTATCGGTCTCGGCCTTGAACCCCACGATCTTCAGATCAGGGTAGGCTTCTCGCACCGCCTTGATTATCTTCCTGGTGGGCTTGAGCCGCAGATTCAATTCCAGGCCGGACTTGATCTTCTCCTCGCTCGGGTCGAGGGTGTAGTCCGCCACTGCCGCGGCGCTGATCAGGGCATCGCAGCCCTTCTTGAGCTCTGCCATGACCGCATCCAGCATATCGCTGGCGCTCTGGGCATAGACCTGGTGGACTGGCAGGTCCTGGATGAAGCGGTGGACCAGGGTTACATCCGCCCCCCGCCTTCGGGCCTCCAGGGCGAGGGCGACACCGGTCTTTCCCGAGGCCCGGTTGGTGAGAATTCTGATGGGGTCGATGGATTCGGCATTCGAGCCGCTGGTGATCAGGATCCTCTTCCCTTTAAGGTCGGCCGGGCCCAGCAGTCTTTCTACCTCCTGCACCACCCGCTGGTTATCGGCGAATTTGGCCTTGCCCTCCTCGATGCGCGGATCGATGAGGGCCACGCCCATTTCCCTCAGGATTTGCAGATTCCGTATGACTGCGGGATGACGGTACATGGCCTCATGCATGGCAGGGACGACTGCCACCGGCTTGCCACTTCCCAGAGCCGTGGTGGCAAAGGTGGTCACCGGAGTATCATCGATGCCATTGGCCATCTTGCCAATGGTGTTGGCGGTGGCCGGCGCGACCAGGAAGAGGTCTGCTTTTCCTCCCACGCCGCAGAACAAGACATGCTCCACCCGGCCGGTGATCTCGGTTATCACCGGATGGGTTGAGGCATACTCCAGGGCATAGGGATGCAGTATCTGTCCGGCGGCATGGCTCATGGTACAATGAACCTCTGCCCCGCGGCGGATGAGGTCGCGAATGAGGTCTATCACCCGGACAGCAGCGATGCTGCCCGTCACTCCCACCACTATCGTCTTTCCGGATAGGGTCTCGCTCACCGAGGCTGAGATATCAGAGGGCATACTCATCCCTTTTGCACTTTGAGCTTTTAAAGGATGCCCGTTCCCTTGAAGGGGATTAAGCAAAAACCTTAATTAGCTATTCACCCGAGGGACTATGCCGTGCCGGGGTGGCCTAGCTGGTTAGGGCGCGAGACTCATAGGGTAATTGCGAAGAACGCGCCTGAGTCATCTCGAAGTCGCGGGCTCGAATCCCGCCCCCGGCACCTTATTCTTGGCAATTAAAAATAATTTCATAATCGGCTCGACTGTTAGGCATAAACAGTATTCGCATTAATGACAATATTGGCAGCATCTCTTATTGTCGAACAGCCACAAGATTTATATTCGTTGACTGCCGTAATACGGCAAATGCCGTAGTTCAGTATTGGTGGTTTGGAGTGGGAGACAGCCTGAAGAAAGGCTGACTTAATGCGATTAGATCCTTTCTCTCAATTGAGAGGGGTCTATTAAGGAGCGCGATTCGATGGAAAATAATGACAAGATAGCGGAGATCAGGCATGCTCACCGTCAATTGCCTGATATATTATATGCCATCTTTAAGATTATTTTCTCCTTGATATCGTTGAAATTTTTTTGCACCTCTGCAGTGGGAAGGGAAGAGACGACCGGGTACTGGATTGATAGAGCTGAAGAGCTCATGCACAACGATTCTATCGATGAAGCCATCTCTGCATGCGGCATGGCTCTAAAAAAAGAACCGTGGAACGATTCAATTCTCGTTCGCAAAGCCATGTATCTTAACATCATTGGCATGGTGAATGAATCGGCAAAGACATATGAGAAAGCGCTGACCCTGCTGGATGAAAAGCTAAAAAAGAATGCAGGAGATGCTGAGGCCTGGCAATGGAAGGCCATAGTTCTAGCCAGCCTGAACAGAGAAGATGAGTCCGACCAGGCATATGAAAAGGCCCTGGAGATCTTCGACCAGAGAATAAAGAATGACTCGCGGGATGCCGACTCCTGGATAGGCAGAGCAGATGTGCTGCTCAACCTCGGCCGGTGGGATGAGGCCCGTGAGTCATATAATAGAGTCACGGAGCTCAAACCTCTGGATTACAGCGTCTGGTGGAGGAAAGCAGAAGTCATTAGCGGCATAGGAGATATCAACGAGTCCGTGGAGGCCTACGATAAGGCCATCAGCCTGATACCAGCCTACGATGCAGCGGAGCGGGCACTGGCTTATGCTGCAAAGGCAGAAGACCTGGCATTTGCCGAACGATGGGAAGAGGCCCTGGAGGCGGTTGATAAATCTCTGAAGCTTAGTCCCAAAAGCAGCGTGTGGTGGCATTTCAAGGCTTCTACTCTAATGGAGATTGGCAGGAATGATGAAGCGCTGGCAGCCGTTGACGAGGTCCTCAGGCAGAGTCCCCAAGATGCCCATAGCTGGCTGCGGAAGGCTGGCCTGCTCGTGGAGATGAAGTGCCATAACGAATCCATCAAAGCCTACGACAAAACCCTTGAGCTGATTGCAGAAAGCAACACCAAAGAGCTGGCTGGGATTTGGCTGGTCAAAGGAACGGCACTGAACAGGATCGGCAGGCGAAAAGAGGCAAAAGAGGCCTTCCGGATGTCGCTGGAGCTTCACGTTAAAGCCATCTTGGAGGACCCCGGCGACCTCAGCCTGAAGAGGATGAAAGGCCTGACGCTCTATAACCTGGGCAGATACGAGGAGTCCTTAGAGGTTTATGATCAAGTACTCGAGGCCTCTCCCAGAATAGAGCCCTACGTTATCGACGTTTCTGCATTGGAGGGCAAGGGTGATGCTCTTCGGGCATTGAACAGAAACCAGGAGGCTCTGGAGGCTTACAATGAGGCAATAGAGCTGGCTCCCAGTTCTAGCGCCGCATGGCACGGAAAAGGTGAGGCCGAGAGGGCATTGGGACAGGTTGGCAATGCCGGCATGTCGCTTTTGACGGCGGATAAACTGGGGTATGAAAAGTGAGCCCCACTAATTTTTTTTGTGAAAAGGGGATGTGGTGAGAGAAATGAACGGAAATAAAAGAATATCTAAAAAATTGGGAGCAAAGCTCGCTCTCACTCTGCTGGCACTGGCAATTATATGCATCACTGCAGAGGCGCAGGAAAACACTGCAGAATACTGGATTGACAGAGCAGATGAATATATGAACAACGGCTCAATCGAGGGGGCTGTTTCCGCCTATGATGAGGCCCTGAAGATAGATCCCGATAACACAACCATACTGATTCACAAGGCGTTAGAGCTGAGTGTTTTAGGCAGAGTGAACGAGTCCTCTGAGACCTACGAGAGAGCGCTCTCCCTTTTGGATGAAAACCTGTTGAAGGACCCTAATGATGCAAAGGCCTGGCAGTGGAAGGCTACTGTCTTGGGAAGCATGAAGAGACAAAATGAGTCCCTTGCAGCTTATGAAAAAACTCTGGAGGCATTCAACAGGCGCATTGAGACCGACTCAAAAGATGCCGATGCCTGGGTCGGCAAGGGCAATTCCCTGATGAACCTGGGGAAATGGGAGGAGGCGCAGGATGCCTACAACAGGGCCATAGAGATCGATCCTCAGGATTACCACACATGGGGAAGGAAAGCGGAAGTCATAGGCAGAATAGGTGATCTCAACGAATCGGTGGAGGCCTACGACAGAACTATCGAGCTGATACCCTCCGGCAATACTCAGGAGCTGTCAGGTTACTGGATGTCCAAAGCCGAAGTACTGGCAATCCGAGGCCTGAGCGATGATGGCCCGAGAACAGATCTGCTGGAAGAGGCCCTGACCGCCATCAACCATTCCCTGGAGCTGGACCCCAAGAGCAGCTCAAAGTGGCACTTCAAAGCCACCATCCTATCGGAACTGGACAGGAAAGATGAGGCGGTAGAAGCATTTGATGAAGGACTAAGGCTGAACCCCGAAAATGCTGACAATTGGCTGTGGAAGGCCAATCTCCTTGTGGAGAACGAATCCCAGGAGGCTTATGATAAAGCCATCGAGCTGATTGCAGAGAACAATAGCGAAGATCTGGCGCTCGACTGGCTCTCCAAAGGATGGGCGCTTAATAAGACCGGCAGAACAGATGAGGCCCAAGCGGCATTCCAGAAGTCCCTGGAGTTTTACGAAACGGCCATTTCAGGGAATACAGGAAATATCCGTCTGCTGCAACAGAAGGGCTTGGTTCTATTCGAACTGGGCAGATATGATGAGGCTATCGAAGCTTATGACCAGGTTCTCAAGAACTCCCTGAGCCTCGAGTTTGATACAACAGCTGTTAGCGCATGGATAGGCAAGGGCGATTCGCTGCGCTTGCAGGGCAAAAACGAGGAGGCTCTTGAGGCCTACAATAAAGCCATAGATTTAGGGCCCCATTATAGCAATGCCTGGCACGGCAGGGGAGAGGCGCAGAAGGCCATGGGGCAGGTTGGTAACGCCGGCATGTCGTTTTTGGTGGCGGATAAGCTGGGGTATGAGGAGTGACCTCCGTCAATCTTTTTTCACGCATGAGATTGGCGAATAGCGGTGGCTGTTTATTTGCAGCCTTGCTGGCATTCCTCTTTGTCGCAACTGCTGCGGCCTCCGAAGATCTTTCCGGTCGATGGAAGATCAGCTATGTTGTTCAGAGCGGCGGCCCTGACGGAGAGTTCGCTGAAGGCAGCGTGGTCTCCCTAAGCGAGAAGGACTCGACTCTGCAGGGCAGGGCAACCCTTGGCAGCCGCGGCGACGGCTTCCTGATAGGATCCCGACAGGGTAGCGATGTTCAGGCGGCCATCACCTTCCGCAGTAATCCTGCTCTGTTCCTTCGGCTGTCGGGCAGCCAAGGCGATGATGGGCTGCAGGGCAGCTTCACCGCCTCAGGCGGGGGAAGCTTCTGGCAAGGGAAGTTCGCTGCCACCCAAATGACTACGGCCGCCGGAGAGGTCATCGGCACAGAAGTTATATTTGCGAATTTCACCCCCCTGGACGAGGACCTCATGCCCAAGCCAACCCTGTACCTGGACCCTGAGGCAAACTGGAGCGCACAGCAGGATAGCGGTGTTAGGGAGACTTTCGTCATCAGGTATCAAAGAAACACCGTCCTCATGTGCAGAAAGAAGCCATTGATATGGGATTGGTGGCTGTAAGACTCTGGTTGAGAGATCCACAATATCATCATGGACAGGGATATAAATAGAGGCGCAATTAATTTTTCATGTGAGGGGGATAAGATGATGAAAGCTAATTTAGCTCTGGCCTTTGTAGCCCTAGCAGTACTATGTGCTTCATCTAGTTCTCAGGAAGATATGGCGAAGGAAGACACAGCCGGTTATTGGCTGAACAAGGGCAACGAGTCGCGTGAAATGGCAATAAATGAAATGCAAAATCAGACTGCCCGAGAGATATTTCTTCAGGAAGCCCGCGAGGCCTATGATAATGCCATAGAGATCGATCCTCAATCGGCATCGGCCTGGTTTAAGAAGGGAGAGCTTCAGATCGATTTCCTCGGCAATTATGAGGAAGCCCTTAATGCTTTCAATAAATCCACAGAGATCAATCCGCAATTTGCCGACGCCTGGTATCAGAAAGGCAAAACCCTGACTGGCTTTGGATATTTTGAAGAAGCCCTGGAATCCTATAATAAATCTCTTGAGATAAATCCAAACTCATCCGATGCCTGGTACTGGAAAGCAGGCGTTCTGGCCGAACTGAGCAGGCACGAAGAGGCAATCCCGGCTTATGATAAGGCCATTGAGCTCGATCCCACTCAAGCATCATACTGGCTGGACAGAGGCGGCGCTCTCAACAGACTCAATCGCACTGAAGGGGCTAACGCTTCTTTCACAAGAGCAGTTGAGCTCTGCGACGAGGCCATCGAGCAAAATCCCAAGAGTATAATGGCCTGGCAGGGCAAAGGCACGGCCTTTTACCATCTGGAACGACTCAATGAGTCGATACAGTGCTTCGACAAGGTCATAGAGCTGGCTCCCATGTACTATAGGTCCTACTACTATAAGGGAAAGGCACTGCAGGATTTGGGCCGTGAGGTCGAAGCAGAGGAACTCTTCGCCAGGTCCAAGGAGCTGGGCGGCATATAAGCCCATCTTTTACTTTTTGCATCGATGATGGGCAGAGATTTGATCTATGGCAATGGCGCACACTCAATGCCGCCAGTATTCTTGTCCCAGTCATAGCTCCTTAAACGTCGTAGTACCCAATAACATGGATTTTTTAGCTTTGCTAATGGCTCAGGAGATGTCTTTCATCAAAAAGGAACCTTCATGAACATCTGAACGCTCCATCTCTCAAGATTTTCTCCCATGTTCATCGTTCATTCAATCAATCATTTATCTACAGTTCACGCCCAGAAGAGGTTGGCAGGCATTTCGAACGAGAGATGTCCGCATAAATGAAAGAAGTCGAGGAATAGAGCAGAAAGGAGAGTTTGGGAATGAATGAAAAAAGAGTGAATGATCTGAGAGCGAATGCAAAAAAGATGAGGGCCTGGATGAGAATCCCCCTCATCCTGGCCGTTCTCTTTGTGCTATGTCTAGCAGCTGTAGCGCAGGAGAATACTGCAGATAGCTGGTATCAAGAGGGTTTGAAGCTAATGGGAAACGATAACTATAGGGATGCGCTCGTTGCATTCGATAAGGCAATTGAGATCGATCCCGAGAACGCCAGCATATGGATGGGCAAAGGTGATGTGCTCGTAAGAATGGGAGATTATAATGAATCGCTGAAGATTTTTGAAAACGCCTTGGAGATGGCAGAAAAAACTACCCAAGATAATCCCCATGATGCCAGGGGCTGGCTTGTGGAAGGGGAGCTTTTCATAAGGATTTTCAAGAACGATGAGGCTATCAACGCCTATAGCAGAGCTACTGAACTGAATCCCAAGTATGCGGAGGCTTGGTACCTGAAGGGCGCAGCTCTGAACCTTAAGGCAGGGGAACTACCTGAACAGGAGAGCGCCAAGACCTATGAAGAAGCCTTTACCGCCTTGAACAAGGCCATTGAGCTGGATCCCGGCTATGGAAAGGCCTGGAATGATATAGGCTATACTCTCTTGTCCCTCGCCAGGTTCAATGGCAAGAATTTTAGCAGATACAATGAGTCGCTGGAGGCTTTCGATAGGGCCATTGAGCTTATTTCTGCTGAAGATTCCAGGCAATTCTTAGCTTTGGCCTGGGAGGGCAAGGCACTTGCATTCGTTGGCATGAGCAATATGCTTAACGATATGGATAGGAAGGATGAGGCCAGAGAAAGGTATGAAGAGGCCATAAAGGCTTGCGATAGAGTTATTGAGCTAGACCCAGATTTCACCGGCCAGGAAGCTCGATTATTGAAGGCTGGTATCCTCTCCGAACTGGGCAGGCACAATGAATCTCTTATGGCCTACGACGAGGCTATTTCGTCCGTGCCTGCAGACCTTGTCTTGCTCACAGCCACATTTATGGCGGACAAGAGTAGCGTTCTTATAAAGATGGGCGAGTACGAGGAAGCCCTAACGACTATTAATGCCGCCCTAAAGATAGATCCGACAAATCCGATTGCCTGGAAGAACAAAGGTGAAGCCCTAAATTATACGGGCAGATACGAAGAGGCCGTAAGCGCCTACGACAAGGCTGTTGAGCTGAGTCCAGAGCTAGGTCTGCTGAAAGCCTCCTCCTGGCAGGGCAAGGGCGATGCACTGAAGGCCTCAGGACGCCAGGTTGAAGCGGCTGCAGCTTTTGCCAAGGCAAAGGAGCTAGGGTATAAAGCATAGATCCGCAGGAATACAGATGACCGTGTTTAGCATCTCAAGAACCGGAGGGATAGGATGGTATCTATGGTACTATTGAAGAAGATCCTGATGGGATCGGCTATTCTTCTATCCCTTGTCGCCGCAATTCAGGCATCCGGACAGTATCCTGATTCTGGGGCAGCCGGGAAGAACCTCAGCCTCAATGTCCACCTGCTCGACACCGGTCAGGCCCTGGTCGTGGGCTATGTTGATGACCCCAGGGGCCTGATCTTTCTGAGGCCGACCCAGTATACCGACCCGGCTGCGACTCGGTATGCATCCAGATACAGGTATGAAAACGAGACTCATCAGCTGTATGCCTGGACTGACGCACTGACTTTCAAGCAAGGAGATACCTGGAGATTGATGTTTCAATGTCCGGGCTTTTATGCCGAGTATCGCGTCATATTCGACCTTCCAGCCGATTTAGGGCTGGGAAGAATCAATAGCTCTGAGGGGCTGAAATACGTGGTCTCAGCCTCAAATGATTCGTTAACAGTTATTTCTCAGGGATATGATATCAGGAATCCTTCCATAACCATAGAGTACCAGCAGTCTTTAGCAGAAGAGGCATCTCTTGAGGATATCAACGGCAGCAGCTCTAATAATTTTTGGCTGGTCGGGGGCGCCATTTTATCTCTTGTTTTGTTTATCGGATCTGTCTTCACCTTTATGATGAGATGGCGAAGAAATGAGATGCAACCTGTCAAGAAGGATATGCTTGAAGGCGATCATCTGCTCGGCATCGAGTCCCAGGATGCCTCAAAGCCAATATATGCTGCCAGGTCTCTGGGAGAAATCGAGGTTGGCAGTGAGCTGAATGCGGTTTTGGAGACCCTGACCCCGCGGGAGCGCTCGATCATGGAGATCCTGATAAAGCATGGCGGCAGAATGACGCAGATGGATATGAGATATGAGACCGGCGTCCCTAAATCAACGCTTACCATGGTTCTGATATCATTGGAGAAGCGCAATCTCGTAACCAGGAAAGAATGGGGCAGAACGAACATTGTAGAGCTATCAGAAAGGTTCTTTTCGGGAGAAAAACATTCTTGAACATTCTGAACAAAAACAGGCCTTCAAAATAAGGTCTTCGTTTTCCGTTCATTCACATTACCTTTTATCTATCGTTCATGCCGGGTAGAGGTCGTCGGGCGGCTCGAAGACGAGCTTCCAGACGTGGAGGTTTCAGTGGAATAGTGGATAAGGGGCCAACTCTATGCCAATAAGGGGCAGGCCCCTTATTTGCTATCACCTCTTTAGACGAAGTGAGCAACTTGAAGGAGAGTTTGGGAATGAATGGAAAATCTAAGATGAGAGCCTGGATCGGGGTGGCCATGGTCCTAATAGTGCTCTCTGCGATGTGCTTGGTAGCTGCGGCACAGGAGACTGCAGATGAGTGGGTGAAGAAGGGAGATGATCTGATGAATTCAATGGCGTCTGAGTCCTTAACTGAGGCGCTGAACGCATACGACAAAGCTCTTCAAATGGATTCGCAAAATGAGTCTATTTTGCTAAGAAAAACAGTAGTTCTTGATATAATAACAATAGGAACAGCTACAGAGGCGCTTGGTATCGTAGAGAAGAAATTGGAGAATAATCCGCAGGATGCATTGGCCTGGCAGGCAAGAGGTGTAGCACTAAACTACTTGAGCATTGAACAAGAGGCCACCCAATCCTTCGAGAAGGCCATAGAAATATACGATCAAGAGATCCAGAAAGATCCCAAGAACGGCACTGCCTGGTGGTATAAGGCCGAAAATTTAGCGAATCTCCAGAGGTTCGAGGAGGCACTCATTGCTTACGAGAAGGTGATTGAGCTAGACCATCCCAGGAAGGTAGACGCATTGAGCACTAAAGGTGGCATTCTCATGCAGTATGGAAGGCTTGAAGAATCTATCAGTGCCTTAGATAAGGCTACTGAGTTGGATCCAAACCATATCACGTCGTGGTTTACTAAGGGCCAAGCTCTTAAAGAAATGGGACGCAATGCAGAATCAGAGGCCGCCACCGCAAAAGCGAGGGAGCTGGGGTATAAAGGTTGACAGCTTCCTTTTTTATATAATGAAGAAGGATCTGATAATCGTGGCTTTGAAGTATGGGCAGGGTATTCTTAAGGAACCAAGAAAGCTCATAGTTGCTCTTCTTCTGCTAGTCTCCATCGCTCTGACATCTGGACAGGAGTTCGATGGTACGGATGAACAAAAGCTCGACCTAGACATCTACTTATACAATACAGGCAAAACCCTAGTGGCGGGCTACATGGAGGACCCAAAAGGCCTGACATTTCTGAGGACCGCTCAGTACAATGCCCTTTATCCCAATCAATATGTCCCCAGATACAGCTACGATAATGATACTCGCCAGCTATACGCCTGGACAGACGGCCTGACCCGGAAGAATGGGGAGAACTGGAGCCTGGCCTTCACCACCTGGGGACTCTGCAGCCAGTGCCATATCGTCTTCCACTTGCCAGGCGACTTGAGGCTGGGAAGAATCAACAGTTCTAGCGGGCTGAACTACATGATCACCGCCTCCAATGAATCCCTGCTGGTGGATGCCCAGGCACACGGTGTTAAGGACCCTGCAATCACCATCGAGTACCAGCAGCCTTTGGGCAATGAGCCTCTGCAAGACGCATCTGCGAGAGAGGAAGGCCATGGCAGCGGCTCACAAAACCTTCTCATGGTTGCCGCCTTTATATTTATCCTGACTATTGGATCAGCATTCGCTTTCGTCGTAGGCAGGCGAAGAGAAAGACTGCCGCTCGGCCAGGCAGATCGACCAGATCTGTCGGTTGTAGACCGCCAGCCTGAAGTCAGTGCCCCAGATACGTCGGCAGAGCCTTTGCAGGCTGCGCAGATGGCAGCATCGCAGGATTACGCGTCTTTCGAAGCTGATCCGCCGACCGTTGCAGCTGAGGACGATGCGGAGGATGAGGATGATGCAGGGCCCATTGGGATGCTCCCGGCAGCAGAGGGCCAAAAGAAAGATATCGCAGTCAGCAGCGAGATGAAGGCCGTTATGGACGCTCTGACTCACAGAGAGCGCTCGATCATAGAGGCCCTGATAAAGCACGGCGGCAGAACGACCCAGGCGGAGATAAGATATGAGACCGGCCTGCCCAGATCCTCCCTCACCATGGTTCTGGTATCCCTGGAGAGGCGAAACCTCATAACAAAGAAGGAATGGGGCAGGACCAATGTGATAGAGCTGTCTGAATCGTTCTTTTCCAAAAAGGAACAATCCTGAACATCGATCTGCATCCAAACAAATCTTCATTTACCGTCCATCCACATCGTCTTTTATCTATCGTTCATGCCCAGTGGGGATCGCCGGGCGGCTCGAATGAGAGACGCCCGCTGAAGAAATAAAGTGAGCGAAACAGGAGAGTTTGGGAATGAATACAAAAAGAGTGAATACAAAAAAGATGAAGGCCTGGACGGGGATTGCCATGGTCCTGGCCGTATTCTCTGCGCTGTGTCTGGCTGCGGCGGCGGAGGATAACACGCCCGTTGCTTGGATTAAAAAAGGTATAGAATTATCCAGTAACGAATCCTACGAGGAGGCCACCCAAGCCTTCGACAGAGCACTTGAGCAGGACCCTCAGAATCTCAATGCATGGCTTTTCAAGAGCATGGCACTGACGAGTCTGGGCACAAAGATCGCTTTGGAAAATAAGAACCTGGGCATAAAAGACCGTGAAGCCTCTGGCATGACGGCCTTTGATAAAGCTATTGAGGCACATGAAAGGGCTGTAGAAATCGCCCCAGAGAATGCCACTGTCTGGACCTACAAGGCCAACAACCTTGCTAAAATCGGCTCATTCACAGATAACCTTAGCATATTAAACGAATCCCTGCAGGCCTTCGACAAAGCCCTGGAGCTGAATCCCGAGGATGCCGATGCCTGGCATGGTAAAGGTATTGCCTTGGTTTACATAAGCCAGACGAGAGAAGATACAAGCAGATATGAAGAGGCCCTTCGGTACATCGACCGGGCTCTAGAGATAGACCCGCAGACGGCAGGAGCACTGGAGAACAAGGCAGGCATCCTCTCAGAATTAGGAAGACAAAATGAATCTGATAAATTTTATAGCGAAGCTCTTGAGCTTTATAACACCAGTATTGAAACTGAAAAATCGACTGAGGATCTGGTGGAGGCTTGGCTTTCAAAGGGCTTCATTCTGCAAGCTCAGGGCAAATATGAGGATGCTGTCAAGGCACTGGGTAATGCTACTGATGCCGATCCGATGAACGGATTGGCCTGGAAGGTCAAAGGAGTTCTCTTGTGGAGGGAGTTGAAAGAATATGATGATGCCGTAAATGCTTTCGATAAAGCCCTGCAAATTAATCCCAAAGACCCTCTGACCTGGATGAATAAAGGCGATGCTCTAAAAGCGCTGGGCCGCCAGGCCGAAGCGGATGAAGCCTACGCCAAGGCCCGGGAGCTGGGGTATCAAGGTTAAGCCTCTTCCCATCTTTTATAAGAAAGAATTATCGGGATGAGTCTAAGAAATCAGAAGGAAGCGGGGCATGGTAATCCTTGACGAATGGCACAAACTATAAGAAAAGTGAGAAGATCTATCAAACGCAGCCTCTAACTCATCTCAAGGCTTGGAAGGGTAAAATGAGATCGGTCGCGCTGCTAAGAATGTTAGTGAGAGCAAGCCTCCTTTTGATCCTGGCCTCCATGGCCATGGCATCGGCTACCGGTCAGGATTTCGACAGCGAGGTCGCTGGGAAGAATCTCAGCCTCGATGTCTACTTGTATGATAGCGGCAAGGCCCTGGTTGCAGGCTATGCGGATAGCATAGAGGGCCTTACCTTTCTGGAGCCTGCTCGCTATGCTCCGGACAATACCGCTCAGTACACCTCCAAGTACAGGTTTGACAATCAGCTTTATGCCTGGACTGATGCTTTGACCTCGAAGCAAAGAGAGAACTGGAGCCTGATGTTCTCTTGCGACGGTTTTTATAACGAGTACCATGTCATCTTTCACCTTCCGAACAGCTCGAAGCTGGGCAGGATCAACAGCTCTAAGGGACTGAGTTATCTGGTATCTACCTCAAACGACTCTTTGATAGTGGAATCTCATGGGTACGGAGTCTATGAACCAGCGATCTCAATAGAGTATCGACAGCACATGGAGCCAGAGGGCAATGAGCAAGAGGGCATAACAGGAAATACAGGCAATATTAGTAGTAATCTAGATAGCTCAAACGGTGATAATAGCGACCTTAGCCAGGCCTATCTTCTTCTGATTCTGCTCGTAGCTTTAGCAATAGGCAGCCTGATTATTTTCATTGTCCGACGCAGAGCAGTTTCACCTAACGCTGAGTCGTCGATCCCTGAAGCAGAAGATCTTCCCGACGATGATCAGGCCCTCGATGCCTTATCAACTGAATCTGATCAACCGGAGGCCTCTGAGGAAGATGTTGAACCCGAAGAGATGCCTTCGCTCGAAGAAGGGCCGAAGAAGGAGATCGCAGTCAGCAGCGAGATGATGGCGGTCATGGATGCTCTGACTCCTCGAGAGCGTTCTATAGTTGAGGCATTGATCAAACGCGGCGGCAGGATGACCCAGGCGGAGATAAGATATGAGACCAACCTCCCCAGATCCACGCTCACCACGATACTGGTCTCACTGGAGAGACGAAACCTCATAACAAAGAAAGAATGGGGCAGGACCAATGTAATAGAGTTATCGGAAAGGTTCCTTTCCGTCCAGGAGCGCTCCTCCTGAGATTATCCTGGTTTTCCAGAATCGCGGGATTATCCTGCCATCTCAACTCCCACTGGCTCCGGCTCGTTGATTTAGGTATAACGATATGAGAGAAATTTATGAATATATCATATGGCTCTCTCATGCCGAGAGTTCTTAAAAAAAGCTAATAAGATTTATTCTCTATGCAAATTATTCATATTTCATTTTGTCTATTGTTTAAAACGAGCAAATGAGCAGTATTAATGGATGCATACTGTTAATAAGTTTAAAACTTAACACTCGCAAGGTTTATATTCGTTAACTGTCGTAATCCGACAAATGCCGAAAAAGAATTCGGCGGTTCATTGAGTGAGATAGCCGGAAAATGGCTGCCTTATAGCGATTAGATCTTTTTCATCAATAGAAGTGGATCGATGAAAGAGGGCGATGTGAATGAATTCAAAGAGAAGATCCACAACGGATCAATTGATACTGCATTCCCTGGGGAAAGACACAGATGCGGCTGCGGCATTTTTCCAGGCAAAAGAGCTGGGGTATCAGGAATGACTCCCTCACTTTTTCTGAGAATAAAGGAGGTTTGTAAATGAAAACAGGATTTGTCGTTGCATTGTTAGCGATAGCTATGCTCTGCGCCTCGTCACTGGCGCAGGAGGATACAGCAAATGACTGGTATAAAAAAGGCCAGAGCTTGATTGCCACTGGATTCGGATACAACATCGATGAGGCTTTAGAGGCGTTCGATAATGCCATTCAAATCGAACCTCAAAATATCGATGCCTGGCTTGGCAAGGCCAAAAGCCTGGCCTATTTGGACAAGAACAACGAGTCGCTTGAGGCATTCAGGAATATCCTAAATCTAACCAACGAGACCATAAAGGAGAATCCCGATGATGCAAAAGCTTGGCAGAGCAAAGGAATCGCCCTGGCAAGCCTTGGTAGAGAGGCAGAGGCCACAGATGCTTTTGAAAGATCCATTGAACTGCTCAACCAGAGCCTCCTGAACGATCCAAAAGATGCCGAAGCCTGGTGGCTGAAGGCCGAGAATCTGGAATTATTGGGCAGGAGCGATTCTGCGCTTGAGGCTTACGATAAGGTCATAGAGCTGAACTCCTCTGAGGCTGTGGGGGCATGGATCCGTAAGTCAGACATCTTCTACGGACTGCCTGGAGGATATAACCAGTCGCAGGACGCCTTCGGCAAAGCGGTCGACCTGATGGAGGTCAACTCCACCAGCTTCATCTCCTTTTGGTATCCTGAAGGAGATCATACCATAATCCTGAACGAGTGGATGATCGATGGCCAGATAGTCAGAGTGGACTTTGGAAGATACAACAGATCCATTCAGGCATACGATGACCTGGTCCAGACCCGCTCCAATTCCGGTCTCTTTGCCGCCTGGCAGAGCAAGAGCAGAGCCATCACTCCCCTTGATACGACTCTAGGAAAGCCAAGCGAGTATCTTTTAGGATCGAGCCCCAACTGGGTGGTCTACAACTTCTCCCGAGCCGATTTTCCGGGCAATAAAGGCTCAGCTGATTTACAGGAGGGTTCATTCGAGGATAACAGCGCAGAGGACTGGTTCAACAGGGGCCAGGAGCTGCAAAGAAACGATTATCATGAAGAGGCCC
>ENA-UOOH01000675-UOOH01000675.1-fermentation-metagenome-genome-assembly--contig:-NODE-675-length-37200-cov-5.720528_pt1 | contig 37200 bp, 34 predicted proteins | sample MGYA00245778_ERZ724025 | MGnify/ENA primary metagenome ERZ724025 (study PRJEB28704, sample SAMN03018313) | fermentation metagenome | biome: anthropogenic terrestrial biome; feature: soil; material...
TCGTTGCGCTGGCTTCGTTGGAGTACGTAGAGTTTCCGGCATCGTTATACGCCCTCACCCGATAGTAATACCTGGTGTCATCGGACAGCCCGCTGTTGGTATAGGTGGTGATATTTCTTGAAACGGTTGCTATCTGACTGTAGCTTCCACCTGACTTCTTTCTCTCAATTTCAAAGCCATCTTCATCATTGGACCGGTCAGACCAGGTCAGCTTGATTTTAGAAGTCGATAGGGATGAGGCCTCCAGTTTCTCGGGTGCATTGGGCACGGTTACGGTTGTTCCTGTCGTTACGCTGGCTTCGTTGGAGTAGGCAGAGTTTCCGGCATCGTTATACGCCCTCACCCGGTAGTAGTACCTGGTGTTGGTGGCCAGCCCGCTGCTGGTATAGGTGGTGGCGTTAGCCCCCAACGTTGCAATCTGGCTGTAGCTCCCACCTGATGCCTTTCTCTCAATTTTGAACCCTTTTTCATTGTCCGACAGGTCCGTCCAGGTTAGATCGATCCGGGAAGAACTAATGACAGTCGCCTTCAGGTTACCGGGCACACCGGGCACGGCTGTTTCTGTCGTTGCGTCGGCTTCGTTGGAGTACGCAGAGCCTCCGGCATCGTTATAAGCACTTACCCGATAGTAATACCTGGTGTTGGTGGATAGCCCGCTACTGGTATAGGTGGTGGCGTTAGCCCCCACTGTTGCAATCTGACTGTAGCTCCCACCTGATGCCTTTCTCTCAATTTTGAACCCTTTTTCATTGTCCGACAGGTCCGTCCAGGCTAGATCGATCCGGGAAGAACTAACAGCTGTCGCCGTCAGGTTATTGGGCGTTTCAGGTACGGTTGTCCCCGTTGTTAAGCTCACCACGTTGGAGTAATTGGACTCTCCCCCGTCGTAATAAGCTTTAACCCTGTATGAATAGGCCGCAGCGGCCGGCAGTCCCGTATCGGAAAATGCTGTAGTGTTAGGCTCAACCGAACCAATCTCAGTGTAACTCCCGGACAAGGACTTTCTTTCGATGATGAACCCTTTTTCATTATCAGAGCTGTCAGTCCAGGTTAAATTTACTTGAGAGGAAGAAACAGCTGTTGCCGCCAGGTTTGTCGGCGCGATGATTTCGGCTGCTTCCGCTCTTGTCCATCCTGCTGCAGTAAAGATAAGGCAAAGCAAAATTGATACCAACAAATAATTCACTTTTTTCACGGATACACCTCCATCAAAACAATTTAAAACCTTAAAATATTCTTCTTTCACCTCTCTTGTTTTATTGAAATAATTAGTTAGGGAACGTTTAAAGCTACAAAAAAACCGTGTTCATTATTAATCTTATAATATTAGACGTATAAGCAGTCGTTTTAGTTTTCAAATATGGCCTTTTTTTAAAATTTAGAACATCAGCATACTGAACATGGCCGCATCAGGCCTTTGTTGTTATGGAAAACATGGAGATGTTTTGGAAAAGTAGTGGGCTGACCGGATTGTTGGCGAAATCTTTTTACAAGAAGAGACAAATACTTTGACCGGGGGATAGAGTAGAAAAAGTCAAATTCATCAGCAGCATGTGGTTATTGCTCATCTAGACAGATGCTACATATTGATTGCAAATAGGACTTTGACGGAGTCTTGACAGCAACCTAAAGTTTAATTAGTTTTAAAATATTTTTATAAAATATTTTGTCTTTTTGTTCCTGATTTAAAAAACTTGAATTCCTGATTAAATCGACATATTTTTTTTGATCTCGCCAGGGGCTGTCTGTACCAAAGATAAAATAATCTTCATTCTGTCTGTAAAGTTGCTTTGCGTATTTATTAAGCTTCATACTTTCTAAGACATAGGCTATATCGTAATAACATTTTTTATCGCCGTACAGGTCCAAAACCTTATCCCATTCACCATCACCTCCGGCATGGGCTAAGATTATTTTTGAGCCTTTAAAAACTTTTAATATGTTTGAAAACTTCTTAATAGATGCGAAATCAGAATCCGGCATACTCATATCATAGCCTGCGTGAAAATAAATAATTAAATCATTTTTTAATATTTCATCATAAATTTTATAAGCTTCCTTTGAATCAGCCGGAAAACCCTGGTAAGCAGGATGGAACTTAAGGCCTTGTATACCTAATTCTTTTATTTCTTTAATCATATCTTTATATTCAGGATCATAAGGATGAACTGAGCCAAAGTAAATCATTCGTGAGGAATAATTAATCAGACGCTTAATCCATTGTAAAATACCTCTCCCTTGTCCCGGATTTGTAGCAACCGGCAAAACGATGGAAAAATCAATGCCTGCATGATCCATAGAAGTCACTAAATTATTAAAAGTTCCGTTAGTATGGGCATCCACCCGGCCTTTTGCATTTGTAATCACAGTGCTTATTGCCTTTTCTGCCACGGACTCAGGGTAAATATGAGTGTGAGCGTCAATAATCATGTGCATTCCCTTTTCTCAATGTATTTCTTTTATCTCTTTCAATATATCCTGGACAGCTTTTACCGGATCGGGCGCCGCTGTAACCGGCCTGCCCACCACCAGGTAGGTAGCCCCCAACCTTATTGCCTCTCCGGGCGTCATTGTTCTCTTCTGATCATTCACCGCCGAGCCGGCCGGGCGCACGCCGGGAGTAATAATGACAAATCCAGGGCCGCAGGCGCTTCTAATTGCAGCAATCTCTTTCGGCGAGGCCACTACTCCGTCAAGACCGGCCTCTTTTGCCAGCAAAGCCCACGCGGTGACCCGGTCCTGAAGAGAGCCGGGGATACCCACCTCGTTGTTGAAAACATCCTGGTCAATGCTGGTCAAAATAGTTACTGCCGTAACCAGGGGGCGCTCCTTCCCGCTCTTGGCAGCCTCTTGCCGGACTGCTTCCGCCGCCGCCCGCATCATGGCGCACCCTCCCGCCGCATGCACGTTCAGGATGGAAGCCCCGTACCCTGTCAGCACCCTTGCCGCTGCGGCAACGGTGTTGGGAATGTCATGCAGCTTCAGGTCCACAAACACAGGAATATTTTTTCTCCTGAGCTTTTGGAGAACCGCCGGCCCCACGCTGTTGTACAATTGCAGGCCCACTTTAAACGCGCCGGCGTGAGCTTGAAGCCTGTTTACCAGGCTTTCTGCTTCTTCCAGGGTGTCAACATCCAGGGCGATAATCAGTGGGTTTTTTAAAATAAGCACTAAAATCACTCTCCCGAAACGGTGCTGTTATTTCCCTCACTCTTGACGCCTAAACCACGTCAGCAAGTGCTTTTAAGTACCGTTGTAAAATCTATGTTCTATGTGCAGCGCCCACTAGTTCCCGGATCCCGTGGATCCGGTTAGCAACCAAGTATTTTTCGATCCCCTCCAGCACCTCGACGGTGGCCCGTGGGTTGATGAAGTTGGCAGTGCCCACAGCCACGGCCGTGGCTCCGGCCAGGATAAATTCAAGGGCGTCTTCAACCGTAACAATGCCCCCCATCCCGATGATGGGCAGGTCCACCTCCCGGTACACTTGCCAGACTGCCCGCACCGCTACCGGCCTGATTGCCGGACCGGAGAGGCCACCCATGATGTTGCCCAGCAGCGGGCGCTTACGCTTGATGTCGATGGCCATTCCCAGGAGGGTATTAATCATAGAAAGGGCATCCGCTCCAGCCCTGGCTACCCCCTCGGCTACAGCAACGATGCTGGTGACATTGGGCGAGAGCTTAACAATCACGGGCTTATCGGTATTCTCCTTCACAGCCCTGGTCACTTCGGCTGCCATGGCAGGATCACTGCCAAACTGCATCCCGCCTTTTTTAACATTGGGGCAGGAGATATTGACCTCAAGGCCGGCCACCCCGGCTGTTCGCCCGAGTTTTTCCGCCAGTCTGGCGTAGTCCTCCACGGTATCCCCGGAGATGTTCACGATGACCGGCAGGTCGTATTGCGCCAAAAAGGGTAGGGCCTCCTCGATTAAGTGATCTACGCCGGGGTTCTGCAGGCCGATGGAATTCAGGATGCCGGCAGGCGTCTCCACCAGCCTGGGGGTGGGGTTTCCCAGCCGAGGCTGCAGCGTCGTCCCCTTGACCACGATAGCGCCGAGCCGGTTCAGGTCGATGTAGGGGGCGTATTCCGGCCCAAAGCCGAAGGTTCCCGAGGCGGTGGTAACGGGGTTTTTCAGCCGGAGACCACCGATGTTTACAACCAGGTTGGGCTTTTCTTTTGCTTTCTCACCTGAAGTCGCTTCACTCAATCCCAGACTACCTCCCTTGCAGAAAAGACCGGTCCTTCTACGCAGACCCTGCGGTACTGAAATCCATCCTTTTCGTCCCTGGTTTTGCAGGCGCAGGAAAGGCAGGCGCCCACTCCGCAGCCCATCCGCTCTTCCAGGGATACCTCACCGGGGATCTCTTCCTGCCTGATTACCCCACAGAGCCCTTTCAGCATCCCCCTGGGGCCGCAGCCATAAACACGGCTGACCACCTGATCCAACTTAAATTGCTCGTGGTCAGTTACAATATTTCCGTAACGAGAAAGGACGGCTTCCCCACTGCGATGGCTGTTCAGGTACTGCTCAAATAAATCCGTGATTGTTCCGTGAAAACCCACCGAGCCGTCGTCGCTGGCCTGGAAAATTTTATGACCTTGCTCACAAATCCCCTGCATAACTGAAAAGCACCTCCCTGCGGCTCCATCATTATTCTGCCCCGGGGCTGCAGGGGAGAAAAACTGTTCCCTGGTAGCGGCTCCCCAAAAGACAGTGGCAGCTTGACCGCGTGCGCCAATTTCTTGCAAAAGGAAATAGAGGGGTGCAATACCGATACCCCCGGCCACTACAGAAACCTTTTCACTGACTGAGGGCATGGTAAATCCTCTGCCCAGGGGACCCAACAGGCTGATGGTGTCGCCCTTTTTCTTTTCTGAAAGCAGCGCCGTGCCCCGTCCCGCCACCCGGTAGAGAAGGCTCAACTCACCTTTCTCCCGGTCCACAGCGTGAATACTGATAGGTCTGCGCAGAAGCGGGTCCAGGGTTTCCCCGCAACGTACGTGCAGAAACTGACCGGGTCTGGCCTCCCGGGCCGCTTCCGGGGCAGCTAGGGTCAAGCGGTAGTGCAGCGGCGCAAGCCTTATCTGTTTCAGGACCATTACATCAGACATCGGTGACAACCAGGCTACCCCCTTGTTGCTGAAATATCTTGTGATTGGGCAGACTCAATTTTCTACCTGCCCGTAAAACATTTGAAGTCGTCAAGCAAAAGACGCTAAAACGTTAGCATACGCCTTTAGTAGATAGTAACAGTCTGCCGGCCTAGACAGCTATATGCTCTGGTCTAGGACGGGCTGCCGGCACAGCCTGCGAACTTGGGGTCATGCTCGACACCAGAAATTGACTTCGGTTTAATCACCCAGGAATCCCACGGCTTTAGCCATGTGGAGTGTCGAAACCTTACTGCTGCAGGTAATCCTGGAGTGGTACCAGCCTGGAATCCTCACTATCCTTGCCCGCAGCCAGCACCTCCAGGATTACCGCAGCTGTGTCCAGGGAAGTCAGGCAGGGGATCCCGTGCTCTACCGCCGCCCGGCGGATCCGGAAGCCATCCCGCTCCGGTGCCTTGCCTTTGGTCAATGTGTTGATGACCAGGTTTAACTTATTTTCTCGAATTAAGTCAACGATATGCGGCGAGCCCTCATGAACCTTCTTAACCTGCTCTACCTGCAGCCCGGCCGCCGTCAGCGCGGCAGCTGTGCCTGCGGTGGCGAAAATCTTGTAACCCAGTTCTGCAAGGCCTTTGATGATGGGAACAGCTTCCGCTTTATCCCGGTCCGCAATGGTGGCCAGCACGGTCCCTTGCTTGTGGAACATGCTCCCGGCCGCCACCAGTGCCTTGTAAAGAGCCACTTTGTAATCATGGTGCACACCCATCACTTCACCGGTGGACTTCATTTCAGGCCCCAGAGAGATGTCGACCTGAAGCAGTTTGGCGAAAGAAAAAACCGGTGCCTTTACCCCTACAAAGCGGCTTTCAGGGTAAAGCCCTCCCTTGTAGCCCAGTTCCTTTAAGGTCCTCCCCATGATTAGCTTAGTTGCCAGGTTGACCATGGGGATCCCGGTAATTTTACTTAAATACGGTACGGTCCGGCTGGAGCGGGGATTGACTTCCAAAACATAGACACTGTCCCCGTGCAGGACATACTGGATATTGATCATGCCCCTGACGTTCAGCGCCCTGGCCAGTCGTACGGTGTAGTCAACTACCAGATCCTTGACTGCCTGGCTTAGGGATTGCGGCGGATAAACGGCGGTACTGTCGCCGGAGTGCACCCCGGCACGCTCGATGTGCTCCATGATCCCGGGGATCAGAACATCCACCCCGTCGGAGATGGCGTCCACCTCAAGTTCCTTACCGAAGAGGTATTTATCCACCAGCACAGGGTGCTCCGGGGTTACCTTCACCGCGGTGGCCATGTAGTTCAACAACTCGGTATTATTATAGACAATTTCCATGGCCCGCCCGCCCAGCACATAGGATGGCCGCACCAGCACCGGGAAACCGATCTCGGAGGCAATGACCACTGCCTCTTCCACGGAGAAGGCGGTGCGGCCGGGCGGTTTGGGAATGCCCAGCTCAATCAGGAGGCGGTCGAATCGCTCCCGGTCCTCAGCCCGGTCGGTATCCTCCACCGAGGTTCCCAGGATTTTAATCCCGGCTTCTTCCAGAGGCTTTGCTAGATTGATGGCAGTCTGGCCGCCGAATTGGACAATGACACCCTCCGGCTGTTCCCTGTCCAGGATGTTAAGCACGTTTTCGTACACCAGGGGCTCAAAATAAAGCCTGTCTGCAGTATCGAAGTCGGTACTGACCGTTTCGGGGTTGTTGTTGACGATGATGGCCTCCAGTCCTTCTTCCCGCAGGGCCCAGACCGAATGTACCGAGCAGTAGTCAAACTCGATCCCCTGCCCGATCCGGATGGGTCCCGAACCCAGGACCACCACCTTGCGCCGGGACGAGGTCCGGACCTCGTCTTCCTTATCATAAGAAGAATAATAATAAGGTGTTTCTGCCTCGAATTCGGCCGCGCAGGTGTCAACCATTTTGAAAGTGGGCCGGATCCCGTATTCCTTGCTCCGGGAACGGATCCCCGACTGTTTCAGCCCGGTCAGCCTGGCCAGGTGGGTGTCGGAAAAACCGTAATCCTTGGCCTTCTCCAACAGGAGGTGGCTCAGACCGTCTTTCCCTGCCGACCGGATTTCTTCCTCAAGCCGGAGGATATTTTGTATTTTAGCCAGGAAAAAGGTGTCTATCTTTGTGATTTCGTTGATCCGATCTCTGGTCATGCCCCGGCGCAGGGCCTCGGCCACCAGAAAAAGGCGCTCGTCGTCAGCAGACCCGAGCCTTGCTTCCAATTCCTCCTGCTTCAAGTCTTCCGCACCGGGCAGGGACAGGGAGTCCAGGCCGATTTCCAGGGAGCGGACCGCCTTCATTAAGGCGCCCTCCAGGGTCCGGTTGAGGGCCATGACTTCCCCGGTGGCCTTCATCTGGGTGCCCAGGGAACGGTCCCCCTGGGCAAACTTATCAAAGGGCCAGCGGGGGTACTTGATTACCACGTAGTCCAGGGAGGGCTCAAAACAGGCGCAGGTCTTCCCGGTAACGGCGTTCTGGATTTCATCCAGGGTCAGGCCAACCGCTATTTTTGAAGCCACCTTGGCAATGGGGTAGCCTGTGGCTTTTGAGGCCAGTGCCGAGGAGCGGGAAAGCCGCGGGTTGACTTCAATCACATAGTACTGATAGCTGGAGGGGTCCAGGGCAAACTGGACGTTACAGCCGCCCTCAATGCCCAGGGCCCGGATAATCTTGAGGGAAGCCGTTCTTAAAAGCTGGTACTCTATATCGCTTAAGGTCTGGGAAGGAGCCACCACAATACTGTCACCGGTGTGGATACCCATGGGATCAATGTTTTCCATATTGCAGACGGTGATGCAGTTGTCCGAGCTGTCCCGCATTACCTCGTATTCGATTTCTTTCCAGCCTGCAACGCAGCGCTCAACGAGCACCTGGTTAATGATGCTGTACTTTAAACCCTTAATCGTGATCGCCCGCAATTCTTCCATAGTATAGGCGATGCCGCCGCCGGTGCCCCCCAGGGTATAAGCCGGCCGGATAATCAGGGGCAGCCCGATTTCCCGGGCAAAGCGCTCGGCTTCAGCCAATGTAGAGACGACAATGCTCTCGGGTATGGGTTCAGCAATGGAACACATCATTTCCTTGAACATTTCCCGGTCTTCAGCCCGTTTGATGGCCTCCAGAGGCGTGCCCAGGAGCTTTATATCTTCTTCCGCCAGCACACCGGATTCGGCAAGCTGCAGGGCCAGGTTCAGGCCCACCTGCCCTCCCAGGGTGGGCAGCAGTCCCTGCGGCTTTTCCTGACGAATAACCCTGGCAACAAAGTCCGGCGTTAAAGGCTCAATGTAGACACGGTCCGCCATATTGGTGTCTGTCATGATGGTTGCCGGGTTAGAATTGATCAGGATGACCTCCAGACCTTCCTCCTTTAAGGAGCGGCAGGCCTGAGTGCCGGCGTAATCAAACTCGGCGGCCTGCCCGATCACGATAGGGCCGGAGCCAATCACCATGACCTTTTTGATCCCATTCTTGAGCGGCATCTTATCTCTCCCCCCCGGCCATCAGATCCATAAACTGGTCAAAGATGTATTCGGAATCCCCTGGCCCCGGCGAGGCTTCGGGGTGGTATTGGACAGAAAACACGGGGAAATTCCTATGCTTCAGCCCCTCCACCGTGCCGTCGTTGAGGCTCCGGTGGGAAACAATAAGATCCAGGCCCTTCAAGGATTGCTCGTCGATGGAAAACCCGTGGTTATGAGCAGAAATATATACCCGGCCGGTTAAGAGATCTTTGACCGGGTGGTTGGTCCCCCGGTGGCCGAACTTCATCTTGTACGTCCGGCACCCCAGGGCCAGTCCCAGGATTTGGTGCCCCAGGCCGATCCCCAGGAGTGGTTTCTTGCCCACCAGTTCCCGTGCTGCCTGGATGGCGCAGGGTACCTTGTTAGGGTCCCCGGGGCCGTTGGACAGAACGACCCCTTCCGGGTTCAGAGCCATAATATCTGTTGCCGTAGCGTAAGGCGGCACGACTACAACTTCACAGCCCCGCTCCCGAAGGCAGCGGATAATATTAAGTTTTGAGCCTAAGTCCACCAGGACAACCCGTCGCCCGCTGCCCGGACAGATATGGATTTTCTCGACAGCCACGGCGGATACCAGGTCCTGGCCGGTAAGGTGGGGACAGTTTTGGGCCTGCTCCACCAGCGCCCTAACATCGGCGACATCTGTACTGATCACACCGCGCATGCTGCCGTGACTGCGGAGGTGCCGGGTCAGGGCACGGGTATCAACTCCAGATAACCCGATCACATTTTCTTTTTCTAAAAAGCCGGCAATTGTATCGGAAAGACGCCGGTTGCTGGGCTGCGTGCACTCCTCCCGGACCACAAAGCCGCGGACATAAGACTTTTGGGACTTAAAGTCCTCCTTTGTGATGCCGCAGTTTCCAATCAGGGGGTAAGTCATGACCACGATCTGGCCGCAGTACGAGGGATCGGTCAGCACCTCCTGGTAGCCGGTCATCCCGGTATTGAAAACCACTTCCCCCCAGCTTTCTCCTGTTGCGCCAAAAGCCTTTCCGCAAAACATGGCTCCGTCTTCCAGGGCCAGCATTGCCCGCATAAAAACACCTCCGCTTGAATTAAAAAAACCTACACAATGGATATCTATTGATAAAGTTTAACGCAACAAATCTTTTACAGCACCCCCGAGCATGCGGACCCGGCCGCCGGCCACTGTCGCGTATGCCTGGCCCTTGAGTTTCATCCCGTGGAAGGGGGTGTTCTTACCCCTGCTCTCAAAAAGGTTTGCATCCACCGTCCAGGTCAGATTCGGGTCAATGATGGTGAGATCGGCATCTACGCCTGGATTTAGGGTGCCCCTGGAGATGTTCAACACCCTTGCCGGATTCAGAGTCATTTTTGCGATTGCTTGAAGCGGTGTCAGCACACCGGCATCGACCAGTTCGGTCCAGACCAGACCCACCGCCGTTTCCAAACCCACCAGGCCAAAAGGGGCCCGATCATATTCTACATCTTTTTCTTCCACCGTGTGCGGTGCATGGTCGGTGGCAATAACGTCAATGGTCCCGTCGGCCAGCCCCTCCTTGACCGCAGCCACATCGGAGGCGGTTCTTAGTGGTGGGTTTACCTTGGTAGAGGTATTATAACCGGCAACGGCTTCATCGGTCAGGGTGAAGTGGTGAGGCGTGACCTCCGCAGTCACCGGAATACCCCTGGACTTGGCCTCGCGCACCAGGCGGACCGAACCGGCTGTGCTGACATGGGCGATGTGCACCCTGCAGCCCGTTTCCCCGGCCAGCAGGATCTCTCGGGCTACCATAACTTCCTCAGCTGAGGCCGGAATACCCTTCAGCCCCAGGACTGTGGACATATAGCCCTCGTGCATGGACCCGCCGGAGGAAAGCTCCCGGTCTTCACAGTGGGAGATGATGGGCAGATCCAGCATTCGGGCGTACTGCATGGCCCTGCGCATCAGACCGGCATTTGCCACGGGCATTCCGTCGTCGGAAAAAGCCACTGCCCCGGCCTTCTTCAGATCACCCATCTCGGCCAGCTCTTTTCCCCTGCTCCCCCGGGTAATCGACCCGACAGGGAAGACATGGGCCGCGCCCTGCTCTCTGGCTGTATTTAAAATATATGAGATAAGGGCCGCAGTATCCACTACGGGACTGGTATTGGGCATGCAGACCACGGAACTGAAGCCGCCGCGCGCCGCGGCCCGGGTACCGGTCAGGATGGTTTCCTTGGCCTCATAACCGGGCTCCCGCAGGTGGACATGCATGTCAATCAGCCCGGGGACAACCAGCTTGCCCGAAGCATCCAGCACAATTCCAGCGTCGCCGAAGCAGAGATTGCTGCCCTCCCCGGCAATTTTCCCCCCGGCTACCAGGATGTCCTTTTCAACCATTTCCCCGGCTACCGGGTCCAGCACGGTACCGCCTTTAATTAGCAGCTTCACTTGAGCCACCCCCTCCGATCAAGAGATAAAGCAGCGCCATCCGCACCGCCACCCCATTGGTAACCTGTTCGTTGACAACCGACTGAAGGCCGTCTGCAACGTCGGGTGCGATTTCGATTCCCCGGTTCATGGGGCCCGGGTGCATCACCAGGGCATCCCGGGCGGCCAACGTCAACCTCTCCCGATTGATTCCAAAAAGCCTGGCGTACTCCCGCAGGCCCGGGAAAAGACCCTCTTGTTGTCTTTCCAGTTGGATCCTCAGGACCATTACCACATCGGCGCCTTCCAGCGCCTCTTCCGGGCTCCTGCAAACTTCTGCCCCTGTTCTTTCAATGCCAGGCGCCATCAGCGTGGCCGGTCCCGCCAGCCTTACCTCGGCTCCCATCCTGGTAAAACCCCATATATTCGACCGGGCTACCCGGCTGTGCAGGATATCGCCGATGATGGCGACTTTGAGCCCTTTCAGCCTGCCCTTCTTTTCTTTTACTGTGTAAAGGTCCAAGAGCGCCTGGGTGGGGTGCTCGTGGGCGCCGTCCCCGGCGTTAATGACCGCGGCATTAATGGTCCGCCCCAGCAGTTCCGCCGCCCCTGCCATAGGGTGGCGAAGCACGACCAGATCCGCTCCCATTGCGTCTATTGTCCGGGCGGTGTCTTTCAGGCTTTCCCCCTTGCTGACACTGCTTGTGGCTGCCGCGATGCCAACCGTGTCGGCGCTTAAGTACTTGGCCGCCAGTTCAAAGGAGGTCCGGGTCCGGGTGCTGGCCTCGTAAAAAACTGTTACCACTGTCCGCCCCCTCAGGATAGGCACCTTCTTAATTTGCCTCTGGATAATTTCTTTCATTGGCTTCGCCGTGTCCAGGACCAGTTTAATTTCTTCTGCCGGGACGTGGCGAAGACCGACAACATCCTTACCGCTAAGGCCCATTTAATTCCCCCCCAAGCTCAATAAATAGAACCCTCGTGTCAGCTGCAGACAGATTTTAATAGTGTTCATCCGCAGTTGTCTTCAACTTAGCCAAAATAAAGACCCCGCCCGGGTTACCGGCTGAGGCCTGCAAGGGAAAACATTAGCGGCCCTCCCTTTCCGGCCTCACAGGACCGTTCTTAAAGGTGGAACCCCATCCGGAAACATGTCATCAACTGTCTGCGCTCGGATCTGAAGCCCGTTTTCCGGTGAACATTTTGTGTATGTCTCTGGTGATCCTGTTTAGAACAGACACAGCTGCGCTTCTCAGTCCAGCAATTCAAGGATAACCACCCCTTCCTCACTGTCAATTTCCTGCAGGTGCACCGAAACTTCCTCTTTGCTGGAAGTCGGCACATTTTTTCCGATGTAGTCCGCCCTGATCGGAAGCTCCCGGTGACCCCTATCAATCAGCGCCGCCAGTTGGATGACTCTCGGCCGGCCCAGGTCCATGACCGCGTCCAGGGCAGCCCGGATGGTGCGGCCGGTATAAATGACATCGTCCACCAGAACCACGATCCGGCCCGAGACCTGAAAAGGGATACTGGTAGAGCGCACCAGAGGCTGGTAGGCCAGGGTTGACAGGTCGTCGCGGTAAAGGGTGATATCAAGGATTCCCACCGGTACCGTGCGTCCTTCGATTTCCTTAATCTTCAAGGCCAGGCGTTCTGCCAGGGGAACCCCCCTGCGGCGGATACCAATCAGGACAAGGTTGTCGGTACCCTTATTTCGCTCAATTATTTCGTGGGCAATTCGGGTTAAGGATCTTCGAATCCCGTCCCGGTCTAATATTTGTGCTTTTTCCCTGGCCATAATTCCTCCCTTACGCAGCAAAACGCCTGCATACCACCGGTAAGCAGGCATAGTTGGCCGTTAAAAAACCTATCCTATGATCCTTACCGACCTCACGGGGCCGATTTGAAGGTTTATATTCTTGTAAATTTTACAGGAAAATTAACAAAGTGTCAATCAATATTGGATTTCCCGACCAGGAGATCTTCTCTTTCAAAGCTTGTTTATTCCTAAAAAAATGAGGGCAACTCCCAGAACAATAATAGACATACTGCCAAAAGAAATCTTACCGGCCAGCCCAACCAGGCCAAGGGTGGTAACGGTCAGCAATACCGTAGGACCGACCAGTGCCAGGATTGCGTTAATTTTAAAAGCGGTTTCCACCCTGCCAAACTTGAGCATCAACATAGCGGCAGTGAATTCAATGGTGGCAGATAGAATCCGGATCCCTGCCATACCCGCGACAATTTTGTCGGTTAATAGAAACATGTCTTCTCCTCCTTCCAGGCTCTTTAAATTCCATATGCCTAAAACCGAGGAGAAATGACTATCCTGTCCCAGCCCGAAAAAAAAGAGCCGCCCAGAAAAGGAGCTTTCCCTTTGTAATAGTTTCCCAATTATGCCCTTCCTGTGGGAAAGACCTACTTTTAAAATTACGAATTAGATTAGAGTTAGAAGGTGGCAAGATCCCGCAAAGTCACCTTTTATTTTTTATTGAATAACTTAAAAAGAACGCTTTTCCCGGAAAACTATAAATCGGCGAGGTGGGCGACCATTCACCCCAAGCGGTGAATCAACCGGGAAAGGAAGTGTTCTTATGAGTGGACAAACCAATAACAACATCTGGCTTAATATACTGCATTTCCCTCTCCAGGGACGACTCAAAAAACCCCGGCAGCAGGGTCTGACGATGATTATCGACAAGGGGCTCGGCCTGGGGGCAGTTAGCGATTTGTTGTCGACAGCCGGGGATTACATTGATTTTTTGAAGCTGGGCTTCGGCACCTCGGCGCTTTACAACCAGGCCTTGCTGGAGGAAAAAATTTCCTTGACTAAAAGTTTCGGGGTGGATATATACCCGGGCGGAACATTTCTAGAAATCGCTATCCTGCAAAATAAGCTTCCGGAATACATCCGAATGGCAAAACACCTTGGCTTCACCGCCATTGAAGTTTCCGACGGCACCATCAATATGTCCTCGGAGGTGAGAGTACGCGCCATCTCAGCGGCCGCCGATTTAGGGCTTAAGGTCTTCACTGAGGTTGGGAAAAAGAGTTCAACTGATAAACTGCCTATTAGACTCTATCTTAAACAGATCCAGCAAGACCTGGACCACGGCGCCTGCAAGGTGATCGTTGAGGGCAGGGAATCCGGTAAAAATGCCGGTTTTTATGACAGCGAGGGGAAATTCATACGGGATGAAATGGAGGCCTTACTGGGCGCCGTAGATTGTGGGCGCTTGATCTGGGAGGCGCCCCTGAAGGACCAGCAGCAGGAGTTAATTCTGCGCTTCGGCCCCAACATCAATCTTGGGAACATTCCTCCCTTTGAAGCACTGGCCCTGGAAGCACTGCGGGTAGGTCTGAGAGGGGATACCCTGTGCTCAGTTTACAAGGGGGAAAAACAGCAACTGGAACGATGAGCCTCCTGGCAGCCTTCTGGTAATAACAGCCGGTGACTTTTCATATATTTTAGCACAGCACCGGAAAGAAGAGGGGAAGCATGTCCGGAGCCAATATGCTGGTGGCGCTGCTGCTCATTGGAATTGTTGCCCGCTCCAACCTCATAGCTACAGCAGCTTGCCTCCTTTTAATTGTTAAATTCACCAACCTGAACCCGGTCTTCCACCTCCTGGAAAGGCGCGGGCTGGAAATGGGCCTTCTTTTCCTGATGCTTTCAATCCTGGTCCCCCTGGCCAACGGAAAAATTTCTGAACGGGAGATCATCTACAACTTGACCTCGCTTCCCGGCATCCTGGCCGTCGCCGGAGGAGCCCTGGCAACCTGTCTCAACACTCAGGGTTTGCAACTCCTTAAAATAGACCCTGAGATTGTTTTTGGGCTGGTTATTGGCTCAATTTTAGGCATTGTCTTTTTACACGGCGTGCCCGTGGGTCCCTTGATGGCAGCAGCAGTAGCCGCTCTATTCACAAAAGCGATCGGGGTTTTCCGACGTTAAATTCCTTAAAATTGAAGCCAGTTCTTCGGGCAGGGGCGCCTCCAGCTCAATCCGGGATCCGGTTCGAGGGTGACTGAAACCCAGTACTGCTGCATGTAAAAATTGGCCCTTTAAATTAAAATGGGAGCGTGAGGGACCGTATTTGGGGTCGCCCACCAGGGGATTGCCGATAAAAGACATGTGCACCCTGATCTGGTGAGTGCGACCTGTTTCGAGCTTCAACTCCAGGTAAGTATAATCCGCAAAACGACTGAGCACGCGGTACCCTGTAACTGCGTGCTTTGCATTTTTCAACACCACGGCCATTTTTTGTCTGTCCCGCGGGTCTCTACCGATGGGAGCATCCACGACACCGGTCTGCTCCTTAACCCGGCCATGCACAAGGGCCAAATAACGGCGTGTAATCAGCCGGTCTTTAAACTGCCGGGCCAGGTCCAGGTGGGCGACATCGTTTTTGGCCGCAATGATCAGACCGGAAGTATCTTTATCCAAACGATGCACGATCCCGGGGCGCATCACTCCGTTGATCCCTGACAAATCCCTGCAATGATTAAGGAGCGCATGGACCAGCGTGCCGGAGAAATTGCCCTCGGCAGGATGAACCACCATTCCCCGCGACTTGTTCACAACAATTACGTCACTGTCTTCATAATAAACATCGAGAGGAATAGGCTCACCCTTGAGTTCCAGCCCCTCGGGGTCAGGAATCTGCAGTTCTACAAGGTCTCGGGTTTTGACCCTGTAGCTGGCCCGGGGGGGCTCCTGGTTAACGGTTGCCATCCCTTCCGAAATTAACTTCTGAATAAAAGAACGGGTTAAACCCTCAATTTCACCGGACAGAAAAATATCCAGCCTCTTCCCGGCAGCGCCCTCATTAACCTCAAAAGAATATACTTCCGGCACTAGGATCCACTTCCCTGATCAGGTTTTTTGGCTGCATCTTTCAAAAACTCTAGAATCAACAGGCAGACACCAATCACAATGGCAGAATCGGCCAAATTAAAGACCGGCCACACACGAAAATCCAGAAAGTCAATCACCCTGCCGAAACGCAGGCGATCCACCAGGTTACCCAGCGCCCCCCCCACAACCAGGCCAAGGCCGTAACGCATGAAAGCCCTCTCCAGGGACAGGCTCCGGTAAGCCAGTAGCACCCCCAGGACCAGGATCACCGTTACCACTATAAGAAGATTCGTTTGGTGCGCCAGGAAACCAAAGGCTGCCCCTGGATTGAGGATGTAGGTCAGGTAAAAAACCGGCTTCACAATAGCAATCGATTCACCCTGGTACATCCACATCTGCACGGCTGCCTTGGACCCTTGATCCATTAAAAATACAATTGCGATAATATAAAAGAACATTGTTTCATCACCGTTACTAATTTTACCATACTTAAGATACCCTTACACATCGAAAACAACTGGACAAATATTTTTTATGCTCTTTCCCCTATTTTAGGCTATACTTATAAAGTAAAAATATATATCATGATCCAAGTCTATCCAACAGGCGCCCGGCCTATCCTCCGGGTTACAAGCCTAAGCGTATAAAAAAAGGAATATACTATTATTTCCGAAAGGTTGCATGAAATATGAAAAAATATGCAAGATGGGTTCCTGCATTATTCTGGATGGGCGTAATCTTCTACCTGTCAGGACGCACAGGCAGTGAACTAAGGGGCCTGTTTCCTTTTATAGAAAATTTTAATTTGGGACACTTTCTTGCTTATTTCGTTCTGTCGGGCCTTTTTCATTATGCTCTGGCCCATTTAACTTCACCGGGAAAAACCTCTGCGGTGTCAATTTTACTATGCTTTTTGTACAGTCTCACCGACGAATATCATCAAGCTTTCGTGCCGACACGCAGTCCTGAAATGACCGACATCATCAATGATCTTGCCGGAGCGGTTATGGCAGCAGCCATCTTCCAAATTTATAAGAAGAAAAGGTAACATAGTAAAAAGTTAACAGTAAAATATATTAATAAAAATTTAAGATCCGGGCAAAATACAATCACAAGGGTTCGTAATGGCCGAGCCCAGACTGTTACAGGGTCAACGGGCTCTGTAACAGTCGGCCAAAGGTCAAGATCGGGTCGTAATGGCTCGGTTTTGGCCGGCGGGCAGACTGGTGGATGTTTCGGCAGGCTTTGCAGCAGTCCGAACGATTGCTGCAGGGTCGCAAGGGATATTCATTGGTCGAGCTAAGACTATCATGGGTTTCGGATGCTATGACTTTTTACAGCCTGGGGTCTATAGCAGTCGAAAGATTGCTATAGGCTTCCTAGATATCCATGATAGTCGAGCAAAGGTCATTACGGGTACCGTAATGGTTTATGGCAGTCGAAAGATTGTCATGGGCTATGCAGGTATGCGTGGTGGCTGGAGCGTAGGTCATTACGGGCTCTTAACATAGAAACCTTCCTCAATTTTGAGGAAGGTTTCTTATTTTTTTCAGGGCATAATCACAATGTTTGTGACGACCGGTCGTGGCCTTCCATCGGAAGGGCGATTTAAGACTTCGCCCCTGAAAACAAAGGTGCTGGAACCGCCACCGTCAAGATTGTAGCCTTCTTTAACACCCAACTCCGCCAGTTTGACCTGCAGCCGCTCCAGCGTCACACCGCTGCTCCAATCCGATTGACGCCCGTCCACGACGATCAAGATCAGATCCCCGTTCGCATACTCACCGATAATCGTTCGCGGCTGGCGGGTCGTCTTCCATTCTCCCGGGAGGGAGGCGGGTTTCCCCTGCTGGATTAAAACGGGTAGAAAACTTACACCCTGCCAGGGGTCAAGCTTGAACAGGTCTTCCTTTTTGGGAAAGATCCCCCCTATAAAGCAACCGTTTTTCCGGGTGCCGGCAAAAAAAACATCATCGGCAGGTGTAAAACCCCCCACGAGTTTGCCGTCAATGACCGTATTGCCGATGGGGAGTGTCTTAGCGCCGGCATTGTAAAAACCGCCCCCGTTAATCCCCAGAACGGCCCCGGTGCGTTCGGCGGCGTCTGTGGTTGTCTCCATTATGCCCAGTTTATCCCCGGCCAGCACAACTTTAAAGGCCGAGGGATCAAATAACTTCACTTTTGCAATGAATCCGCGATACCCCAGTTCGTCCAGTTTAAAGACCTTGATTTCCACCCGCCCGGATTTATGAACGCTCACGGGGGGACCCAGCATGGCCAGGATGCGTTCCTCATAAATCTCGTCTGACAGCTGCTTGTGCTCCTGGCTTTTTCCGGCAAGCAATTCAAGAACCTTGCTTTGCTGATCATATTGACGCTCTTGTTCAATTGCGGTTTGACTCAGTAAGCCTGCATCTTCCCGAATTTCCAATAATTTACCCTCAATAATGCCTGTGCTCTCATGCATACTTTTTAACGGCATTTCCAGGGCCTGGATGCTTTTTGGGAGAATGGTGAAAAAAAGCAGCAAGCCGATAAACGGAGCCATTATAAAAAGCAGGATAAAATTAGCGAGCCGCATTTGGTGCCTCCCTCAAAACGCTTAAACTTTTTTCCAAATCTTTTAGCTGACGGTCCAGGTCTTCAATTTTTTTGTTTAACTCTTTCTGCGTAGAGTCAGAGCTGGACAGGGTGCGCCCTGCGGTTTTCATACCTTTTTGGATTTCGCTGACTTCCAGGGTTAGGTTTTCCAATCGCGCCTCCAGGGTCTGTACATGCACGGCATTGGTTTGCTGTACAGCCTGAATAGCGTGATCGAAATACTGTTTAGCCAGGTAAAAGCCGCCGAATACTATCCCTACCCAAAGAACAACAGCCAGAAACCAGTGATTGAGCCGGAAGCTTCTCCTCTTTTTGAGTTTCAGCACGTCCTGGCCGCCTTCTCCCTGGAATTCCAAAGAATTACGTGTATTCAGATCATCTCACACCTTTCAGCCGCTGGACCAATTTTCATTGTAGTTGCCCTCTGGCTTTTCTATAAAGGTTTAGACATGCACCTGGATATCTCCCCCTGATCCTTTAAATTTATTAAATAAATAATAAAGGGCGGTTATTACACCACCCCAAAAAGTACTTTTGAAAAACGGCCATCCCGCATTTGCCTGCCTTCAAGCCAAGGAAAGATCATTATTCTATTGTTTAATAGCCGTAACGCACCGGGGGCAAAGGGCCGGGTGTCCGGAATCCGCGCCTACGCCTTCATGGTACATCCAGCAGCGTTCGCATTTTTGGCCCCCGGCAGTCTGCACGGACACAGCCAACCCCGGGACGATCTCGGATTCAAGGGTGCCCTCCGGCGCCTCTTCCAGACGCTTCAAATCAGCGCTGGAAACGATCAAGATGGTGGCCAGGTCCCCGGCCATCGGCTTCAAAAAGCGGAGCAGGTCTTCTCCGGCATATAATACGACGGCAGCTTCCAGGGAGTTGCCGATCACCTTGTTCCGCCGTGCCGTTTCCAGTACCCTGGTCACTTCGCCCCGCAGCTCCAGGAGGCGCTCCCACTTCTGGTCCAATTCATCGTCAAGGTACTCTTCCACAACCTCCGGCATGCCGGTAAGCTGCACGCTAACCGCCCCTCCTCTGTCGCCGGGGATATAGCGCCAGATTTCCTCCGAGGTAAAGGCCAGCACCGGGACCAGCAGCCGTGCCAGGACATCCAGTACATCGTAGAGGACGGTCTGAGCAGCCCGCCGTTCCAAGGAGCGGGCCGGCGAGGTATACAGCCGGTCTTTAATAATATCCAGGTAAAGAGCACTCATATCAATGGTACAAAAACCATGAATAGCATGATAGACAACATGATACTCGTAATCACGGTAGCCGCCGGTAACTTTATGAATTAGCTTTTGCAACTTCAGCAGAGCCCAGCGGTCGATCTCCGGCATTTCCCCGTACTTGACCCTGTCCGCAGCCGGGTCAAAATCGTACAGGTTACCCAAAAGAAAACGGCAGGTATTCCGGATTTTCCGGTAGGCCTCCGTCATCTGCTTCAGGATGCTGGGGGAAGCCGCCAGATCGCCCCGGTAGTCGGCTGAGCTGACCCACAACCTCAGAATATCGGCGCCCATCTGCTTAATAACCTTGGCCGGGTCCACCACGTTGCCCAGGGACTTTGACATTTTGCGACCCCGCTCATCTACTACAAAACCGTGGGTTAAAACCGCCCGGTAGGGCGCCTGTCCGGTCACCGCCACCGAGGTGGACAGGGAGGAGTTGAACCAGCCGCGATGCTGGTCGCTGCCCTCAAGGTACAGATCGGACGGCCAGCACAGATCCGGCCAGTCGGGATTCTGATCCAGGACGCCAAAGTGGCTGGTGCCGGAATCAAACCAGACGTCCATAATGTCTTTTTCCTTGCTAAAATTCCCGCTGCCGCAATGCGGGCACTGCAGGCCGGGCGGCAGCAGTTCAGAGGCCTCCCGGGCAAACCAGATATCGGAGCCGTATTCCCGGAACAGGCCCTGCAGGTGGCGGATGGTTTGATCATTAATAAGTTCTTTCCCGCAATCTTTGCAGTAAAAGATGGGAATGGGCACACCCCAGCTGCGCTGGCGGGAAATACACCAGTCGCCCCGGTTGGCCACCATGCTGTAGATGCGCTCCTCACCCCACCCCGGGATCCAGCGCACCTTGCGAATTGCGTCCAGGGTCGCCTGGCGGAACCCGTCAATGGAGGCGAACCACTGCTCCGTAGCCCGGAAAAAGACCGGTTTTTTGCAGCGCCAGCAGTGTGGGTACTGGTGCACAACGGTGGAATGATGCAGCAAATGCCCCCGGCGCTGAAGTTCTTCCAGGACTGCCTTGTTGGCGTCCAGGTAAAACTGGCCCTCAAAGATGCCTCCCTCAGCGGTGAAACACCCCTTGCCGTCAACGGGCGAAAGCACAGGGAGGTCGTACTCCTTGCCCACAATGAAGTCCTCCATGCCGTGGCCCGGCGCGGTGTGCACAGCCCCGGTACCTTGCTCCAGGGTGACGTGCTTGCCCAGGATTACCAGGGAAACCCTATCTTCAAAGGGGTGACCGCACTCCACCCGCTCCAGGTCGGACCCTTTATATTCTGCTGCCACTTCGGCGTCAGGCGCGCCTAAGATCTCCAGAAAGCTCTCTTTAAGATCCTTTGCAACCAGATACTGTTCCTTACCTAGCCGGACCAGGACGTACTGGTAATCCGGATGCAGACAAATAGCCAGGTTGGCGGGCAGCGTCCAGGGAGTGGTGGTCCAAATCACTACGTAGGTGTTATCTTCGGGCAAAACCCCCCTGCCGTTTCGAACTGGAAAACGTACATAAATGGAGGCGGAATGCTTGTCGCCGTACTCCACTTCTGCCTCGGCCAGGGCGGTTTCACAGGAGGCACACCAGTAGACGGGCTTCAGGCCCTTATAGATATAGCCCTTTTTGGCCATTTCACCGAAGACACCAATCTGGCGTGCCTCGAAATAGGGCTTCAGGGTCAGATAGGGATTATCCCACTCGCCCCGCACGCCCAAACGCTTGAATTCTTCCCGCTGGATCTCTACGTATTTCAGAGCGAAATCCTTGCATTTGTTCCGGAACTCCACCGGGGGAATGTTGTGGCGGTTCAGGCCGAATGCTTTGATCGCCTGCTGCTCAATAGGCAGGCCGTGGGTATCCCAACCGGGTACGAAAGGCGCGTCATAGCCGATCATGGAGTGGTACTTTACGACAATGTCCTTTAACACTTTATTCAAAACATGACCCAGGTGAATATGCCCATTGGCGTAAGGAGGCCCGTCATGCAGGATGAACTTCCGGCGCCCCTGGTTTTTTTGCTGGACCTTTCCGTAAAGATCAATTTCATCCCAGAACTTTAAAATCTCCGGCTCCCGCTCGGGCAAATTCGCCCGCATCGGAAAGTCGGTTTTAGGCAGATTCAAGGTCTTACTGTAATCCAATTTCTTCCGCACCTCGCTTGTTAATGTTAATGAGCTAAAACTGCATAGTTCTAATTTCAACGCAAAAAGTCCCGTCCTCCAAGGGACGGGACTTAAACCCGCGGTACCACCCTAACTGCCGGTCCGGTGCAAAAACTAAAAATTGCCCTGTTGAAACCAGCCGCTTCGCGCCTGATAACGGTGGCAAGCCGGCCCTTCTTAGTCCCGCAGCAGGGTTTCAGACGGCGCCTCCCGGGTGATTTTCAACGGTTATCCGCACCTGGCTCGCACCTCATCCAGGCTCTCTTAAACGGACCGACCCGTCTACTCTTCCCGCTCACAGGCAGGTGGATTATGATCTAATACGAAATATTATATAGAAAGATAGTAATTCAGTCAACTTTAGAACCCCAAAAAACCGTTCGGCCGGTTGGGATTGCCGGCACCTTATAGGGCCAGAGTTTTCAAAACTTTTTCGAGGGTAATACCCTCCACGCCGACCAACTTATTGCGACCGGTATGGCCGGACACGATCTCCACCCGGGAGCGGGGCACCTCCAGCAGTTTCGCCAGAAAAGCGCAGCAGGCTTCGTTGGCTTCCCCTTCCACAGGGGGTGCGGTCAGACGGACTTTGAGGGCATCTCCAAACAGGCCCGCAACCTGGTTCTTGGAAGACCGTGGCTGGACTCTCACCTTGAAAACAACACCATCCTTTTCTTCCCGGATGCTCAGCAAAGAATTTTCAACTCCCATTATCGTTTTAACTACAAGCCGAAGTTCCCGGACGGCACAGGTTAATTAAGTTGTAAAGGATCCTTGCTGTCATGCCCCAAATAAAGCGTTCACCGTATTCGTAAAAATAAACGGCAATAGAATACTGTTTTTGCCATTCCTTTTGGTAGGATGAAGGTACTTTATGGAAAGGGAAGTCCTGCGCATAGCGCGTCGCCACTTCCAGGCTGCTTTTTGAGGGTGGATTTATAACGAAGTGCTCCAGCGGGGCCAGAAAAACCTCCTCTACTTCCGCCGGGTTGGGAGTGGTGCCTTCATAATCCTCAATCAGACCCAGATAGGGATAGATTAGGGTTCCGTGCGGGTTTACCAGGTAGTCCAGGGGTCCGATCAAAACAATCTGTTCTTGTCGGATTCCCAATTCTTCAACTGTTTCCCGGACAGCCGCGATCTGGGGCCGGGACATTTCACAGGGCTCCACCCTGCCGCCCGGAAAACAAATTTCCCCCGGTTGCCGCTGCAGGCTGTTGGCCCTGACTTCAAAAAGAACGTAGAGCTTATCCTCTCTTTGAATAATCGGAAGCAGCACAGCAAAAACCAGGTACTCATGTTCGTTTTGAATCCCTGGCTGCCGCCTCGAAAGTTTATTGAGAACGTTTTTCAAATACCGACTCTCCTTAGATAGCATAGCTTGCCTTGATCATCTTAGGAAAAGGCAGCTCCTCCTGTGGCATGGTTCAACCCTGGCTCAGTCTTCTTCCTCCAGCTCTACCCTGAAAGGCGAGGTCTCATTCCCACCCTCCAACTCACCCTCCAAAATCTTCAACTGGGTTTCCAGAAAAGAACGGAACCGCATCCTGAAAACCTGTGCCTGACTTTCAAGACGACGGTATTCTTCAAGGATGCCCGTAACTTTACGTTCTGCCCCCGTAATCAGATCGGCGGCGCGCCGCTCGGCCTCTTGCAAAACTGCCGCCGCCTCCTGCTCGGACTCCCTGGTTATCCGGTCCGCTTCAACCCGGGCTTTATCCATCACTAAATTAGCTTCTTTTTCTGTGTTCTGCCTTATATCCTCAGCGCTTTTCTGCGCCAGGATCATGGTGTTTTTAAGCACTTCCTCTATTTCCTGGTAACGGGACATGTTTTTATTTGATTGCTCCAGTTTTTCTTTTAACTCCTGGTTTTCCCGGAAAAGCTCTTCATAATCCTGTGTGATTTGGTCCATAAAGGTGTCTACTTCTTCATCGCAATAACCTCGGAATTTGCGACTAAATTCCTGCTTTTGGATATCCAGCGGTGTTAACAAAGGTTTCACCTCATTTGCTTCTGATCCAGTATGTTGAAAATGCTAATTTACTTAAATAAATCTCTTTATGACAACCCCTATCCGACCGCTTTTGAGAGGTCCTTTAACGCCGGATACCAACGCCCGGCCGCGACCGCGGGCCGAAAGGACATCTCCCTCGCCGACCGGCGTGGAGGGATCCGGACAGACATACCAGTTCACACTCAGGCGTTCAGCCTCAATATCCCGTACAATTTTGCTGCGGGATGTGCCAAAACACGCTGCAGCGACGGCATCAAGGCGAAGGGAAGAGACGGTGGCCCGGATTTCCTTAAAAGGATGCTCCGGAGGCCTAAAGTCCTCGCCGCTCGTGAAATCCACCGAGACATTTACCCGGCCAACCCTGTTCAGGTTGGCAATAAGATACGGCGCAACCTCTCCCGTAGCCACGACCTGTGCCGCTCCCTCTGTGAGCCAAATATCCCCGAATTTTTCCCGCTTCAGGCCCAGTCCCATAACCGCCCCCTGGACATCGCGGTAATTAACCCCGGCCTTTTTAAAGTTACCTTTAATTGAGATAAAAGCGAAATCGTAATCTGCTTCGAGAGGTTCAATCCCCACCGGGTGAAAAGCCAGCCGGACCCGTTCGGCGCCGGGATAGCCACCTGAAGGCGTAGCAATAAGGCCGGAAACCGTCTTCACCGAGGAAATGATAAGACCCGCGCGATACGGGTCATAAAAACCGGTCACCTGGGTCATTCCGCCGGCCAAAACGACTTCCGCCCGATCTAGTGCTCTGGCAAGCAAAGCCCTTTCCTCCCCGTCCCGGGCACGGGCCAGCCATTTCTCACGATCCAACCTCACATAATCCTCCAAAGAAATCCGATAACAATTTGCCTGATCAATTGCAAGACAAAAAAAGCAATGATCGGAGAGAAATCAATAGCTCCGAAGGGAGGAATAATCCGCCTGAAAAGCCCGAGAAAGGGCTCCGTAATTTCATAAATAAACCGGATCACAGGGTGATATGGATTAAGGCGGGGAGCCCAGGAAAGAAGGATCCGGATGATTAACAGCCAGGTATAAACCTGAAAAGCAACATCTATTGCAGTAATGATAATACCCATGTCACACCCCACATTTAAACTACAGGGCCCTCAGGCCCGCTTGATCATTCATTGGACTGCTCCCGCGAACGGCTGGAAGCTTCTGCAACCGCTTTCATCAGCAGTGCCCTGCAAGCTCCTTCCTCCAGGGCATACAATCCAGCTATGGTAGTTCCACCCGGTGTCGTCACCATATCCCTTAATTTAGCGGGGTGCTCTCCTGTTTCCAGGACCATTTTGGCAGCACCCAGCATGGTCTGAGTGATTAAAAGCCTGGCCACATCCCTGGGCAGACCCAGCCTCACCGCCCCGTCGATAAACCCCTCCAGGATCAGATACATATAGCCTGGGCCGCTGCCGCTTAAACCTGTTACACAGTCCAGTAGAGATTCGGGCACTTCCACCGCTTTTCCCACCGCCGCAAAGATGGCCAGGGTCTTCTGAACGCTGTCCCTGGATGCCTGAGTTCCGGCACTGACCGCGCTGGCTCCTTCTCCCACGAGGCAGGGTGTATTGGGCATTACCCGCACCACTTGTACCGGTCCTTCCAGGCATGACTCGATAATCCCTGTGGGCACACCGGCTGCAATAGAGATCAAGGTTTGTCCCGAACCCCACAATGAAGCAGTTTCCTTTAATAACGGTACAACAACCGGAGGCTTAACAGCAAGGATGACGATATCCGCCTGTCTCACCAGGGTCTGGTTATCAACTGCAGCTTGAACCATAAATTTCTGCCTGAGGTGCTCCAACCGCCCTGCGTTGACATCGCTTACAAAAAGGTCGGCAGGCTTTACCAGGCCCGCTTTAAGTAGGCCGGAGACTAAGGCTTCCGCCATGACCCCCGCGCCCAGGAAGCCGATTCTCTGTCCCTTTAAAGGCACAGCACTACCCCCTTATGAAGTTTATGTACGCATCCAGGAAAACATTCCCTTTTCCCTGTTCTGGTCCTTTAATTCACTGGTTATATCCATGTTGCTGGGTACGAAAAGGAATATTCCATTGCCCACTTTTTGCTGACTCCCGTTTAAGGCGTAGGTTGCCCCAATAACGAAATCTATCACCCGCCTGGCCAGTTCCGGAGTGGCCTGTTCCAGGTTTACGATAACCGGCCGCCTGTTTTTAATATTGTCGGCAATATCCTTGACCTCGTCAAAGGCTTTGGGCTCAACCACCACAACCCGCACCTGGCGCTGGGTGGGGAGGCTTACAACAGCGCCCTTTTCCCTGGCCTTATCCCTTTTCCGGCGCCAGGGCTGTTCTTCCTGTTCCTCTTCCTGGTTGAGTTTAACTTCCTCTTCCGCAGCCTCCTCTTCAAATCCCATGAAGCAAAGCACCTTATCAACAAGCTTCACGGCCACAGCTTCATCCCTCCTCATTTTTAAGATTATAATGTTTTGCAGGAGAATCCTGACCGCCCCTTACCGGGGACCCATGGCCCTCCAACACACGTTCGCCAAAAATCGCCGTCCCAATGCGCAGGATATTGGCGCCCTCCCCAAGGGCCACTTCATAGTCACCACTCATTCCCATGGAAAGGTAATCCAACTTGATTTCCTGCAGCCTGTTCTTCAGCCGCAGGGTTAACTCCTTCATCTGCCTGAAGACCGGGCGAGCCTCTTCCGGGTTTTCAAACCGGGGAGCAATGGTCATCAGGCCACATATTTCAAGACCTGACAGACGGCTGGCTTCAGCCACAAACTCCTCCACTTCCTGAGGGTAAAGGCCAAATTTTGTTTTTTCACCTGCGGCGTTAACCTGCACCAGGACTCTGGCAACCATACCGGCCGCACAGGCCGTCCGGTGAATCTCCAGAGCCAGGGGCCAGCGGTCCAGGGAATGAATTAAACTGACTTTACCGATTATTTTCTTGACTTTATTGGTCTGAAGATGACCAATAAAATGCCAATCCACATCAGGCGGCAATTTGTGCCGCTTTTGGAGCAACTCCTGCGCCCTGTTTTCCCCCAGGCTGTTCACCCCATGGGTGAGAAGCTCCCCAATGATTTCCACCGGAACATTCTTGGTAACCGCTACCAACTTTACTTGATCCGGATCGCGTCCTGCACGGATAGCGGCTGTAGCGATCTGCCGGCGCACCCGGTTAAGGTTGTCCAGTACACCCAATCCAACACGCCCCTTTATTCCACCAGGCTTCCTTCCCGGGCCAGCACAGGATTGCACACATACCGGGTGTCTTCACCCAATCCCCGGCCGGAAATGGCCACCTTTCCTTCTAATTCACCCTCAACATTGACAGGAACCCACTGGGCCCTTTTCTTAACGGCCAGATAAATACCGGGCTTGCCGTCCCGGTAAACGACAGCTTGATCCGGGACGAGGAATCCTTCAAGCCGGCTTGTGGTAATGCTCAAACGCACCTTCCGGTTGTGAACCAGCTGGTCGGGATAACCAGATAGATTAAATAAGCCCTCCCACCTGTCCCCTTTGTCCACAAGCTTAAACAGCTTAATCATCAGGGGAAGATTGTCCCATTTTGCTTTAAACCACGCGGGCTTCTCCAAAAGCTCAACCGGAAACCCAGGCTTTGGCGCCTCCACGTACAAATAAACGGTGGACAGGTTATCAATCAATTTTAATACAGGCTGTCCTTTTTCCACCCGCTCTCCTTCGGTGACTTGCTTATGAGCTATTTTATCAAGCCTGGAAAAGTCCAATACATCAAGATTCGCGGGAGATAGAATACTCTCAAGCCCGTCCAGGTGAGTACAAAACATACCTGCAGAAGGTGTAATCAGATTAAAAGATGCCCCACTGCTCCCCTGCTCCACAGCCACAACCTGCGCTGCCAGCGCCCCCATTTCGAGACGTTTTCCGTCCACGGCCGCAAAATGAATCTTGCCCTTGGCCGGAGCTCGCATCACCTGCTCCTCCTTGAGCAGAATACCTTCCATTTGGGCGGTCTGGCTCACCTCCTGCAGTGCAAGAAACTGCACTCTTGACACGGCAACGGTAAGGCGTCCCCAGACAAATAAGAATACACAGGCCAACAGTGCTACCAAAATAATAACAGGCAGGTACGAGTTAGGGGTTCTTCGCTTTCTCCTTCTCGTAAGGTCCGGGACAGCGATTTCTTTTCTCATTTATTCCCCCAAATAATTCCCCTAAATTGATACCTTTCAAATGAAACTTATTTCGACGGCTAGAAAGCCAATTCCTGCGTGGAACAGAGCACCCGTACCCATTTTTAGCAAAAATACAAGCACCGGTCTGTTTGAAACTTACCGGGTTTATTGAACCAATTTCCCGCCAGTCGGCCCGCGCAAAGGCAAAACAAAGGAAAACATGCTGCCCATCCCGACCTTACTCTCTACCTGAACACTTCCATAGTGGGCATCGATAATATGCTTAACGATTGAAAGGCCCAGGCCGGTGCCCCCCTGCTCCCGGGAGCGTGCCTTATCGACCCTGTAGAATCGTTCGAAAACCCGGGATAGGCTTTCCGGCGGAATGCCAATACCATTATCCTGCACGTCCACCTTTAATTCGTCCTCCCCCGCTGCGGCGCGGATTTGGATTTCCCCTCCCGGTTGGGTATAACTGATCGAATTGTCAATCAGGTTGATTAAAACCTGACTTATTAGATCAGAATCACATGGAACCAACGGAATATTTTCGGGCAAGCTGACACTGATTGTAATATCCTTCTCCTGGGCGCGGGATTTGAGGATGGCAACAGACCTCTGGATCAAATCCTTTATTTTTAGCAGTTGAATGTTTGGTACAGTCTTACGGTCTTCAATCTTGGACAGGTTTAAAAGTTCGTCAATTAACCTGGACAACCGCTCGGTTTCCGCATTCATAATGTCCAGAAACTGCCTGGCCACCTTTGGATCTTCAATGGCCCCGTCCAGCAGCGTCTCCGCGAAACCCCGGATCGAAGTCAGGGGAGTCCTCAGCTCATGGGACACATTGGCAACAAAATCGCTGCGCATTTCCTCCACTCTTTTTCTTTCCGTAACATCCTTGAGCACAGCTACGGCCCCTCCCTGATCCACTCCGACATTCTTAAGGGGGGTCACATGAACTCGAAAGATCAGTGGCTCCGGCGTTAAGATTTCAATTTGCTTTTCGATAGGACACCCGGTTTCCAGAGCCTGACTCAGCATTTTTTCCAGGTCATAATTTCGAATGACCCGAAGGATGTTTTTTCCCTGACTGTAGGCCATGTTGATTCCAAACAGCTCCGCCACCACCGGGTTGACAAGAATCACCCGTCCCCAGTTATCCACGGCAATCACGCCGTCGGCCATACTGGATAGAATAGCCTGGATCCGGTTTTTTTCCGAGATGACATCCTCAATATTGCTTTTTAGCTGCCTGGCCATGTAGTTAATGGAACAAGCCAGATCCCCAATTTCGTCCTGGGCAAAGTTTCGGATTTCTTGATCCAGGTTCCCCCTGGCCATCTCCTGGGCAATCATGGCCATTTCACCCAGGGGACTGATCAGGCGCTTATACATGATCAAGGCAAGGATGGCAGAACAGATAAAAGCAGCAGCCCCAGCTCCCCAGAGACTAACCCTTTCAATGGATGTAAGCTGTGTTAGAGCAAAAAACACCAAAAAAAGAAAAAAGTAGCTGGCAAGCGGTTTCCAGCCAAACCTCCAGAAAGTTCCCAGCCTGATTAGCATTGCCAGCCCTCCTTAAAACGATAGCCGACCCCACGCACAGTCTCGATGATCTGTTCTTCTTTCGTCAGGTTTTCAAGTTTATGCCTGATATGCCGGATATGGACGTCTACGGTACGTGAATCTCCGGCGTAGTCATATCCCCAAACCTGCTCCAAAAGCTGCTCCCTCGAGAACACCTTGCCTGGTCGGCGAGCCAGGAACCGGATCAGCTCAAATTCCTTTGGGGTAAATTCCTGTTTAGTCCCATCCACATAAACAGCGAACCGGTCCTCATCAATAACCATCCGCCCGTAATCCAGGCGCGATTCCAAAGCGGCTTCCTCTAAACTATCCTTTCCCCGGCGCGACCGCCTCAGCCGTGCTTTAATCCTGGCTACCAGTTCCCGGGGGCTGAAGGGCTTGGTCACATAATCATCAGCACCCATTTCGAGCCCCAGGACCCGGTCCAATTCATCAGCCCTGGCGCTGAGCATAATAATGGGTATTTTTTTTGTTGCGGGGTCCTGGTGTAACTCCCGGCAAACTTCCAGGCCGTTCATTTCGGGCAGCATGACATCAAGCACGATTAAATCCGGATTCTCGCTGCGAGCTAATTCGAGACCCCGGACACCGTCCAGAGAAGTTATTACCTGATACCCTTCCCGCTCCAGGTTAAAGCGGACTAGTTCCAGGATATTCTTCTCATCATCCACCACCAGTATTCTTGGCATCCCCCATCACCTTTCAAATTCCCTTAAAAGATAATTTTTAACCCCTGATCTAGTCACCCTGAAAATATATCTTCCAGCTAAACCAATTAGGAAGCTCGCCGCAAAGACCTTTTAAAATCTTTTTATCTTAACATAAATAGGGCTGCCATCCGGCCGGCCCTTCCTCCCTGGGCCCGGTACGAAAAAAACTGCTTCCGATGGCAGGAGGTACAGATACAGGAAGTTACAATATTTTCAGCCCCAAGGCCGGCTTCCAGGAGGGTGCGGCGATTGGCCTCCCATAAATTCAATCGCCACCGGCCGGGTGAAGTAGAAGCAGCTAAATCCTGGAACCTGGGAAAGCTATCTTGAAAAGGACCCATTACCTTTTCATCCACCTCATAACAACAAGGACCCACGGAGGGACCGATCCCTGCCAGGCACACCCGTGGGTCGGTGCCAAAGGACTTTGTCATCTTTTTTAGGGTCTTTTCAACGATTTTCAGGATAGTGCCCTTCCATCCGGCATGGGCAATGGCGATAACTTTTTTTTCGGGATCAAGCAAAAAAATCGGCACGCAATCAGCATAGTAACTGGACAGGGGTACCCCGGCAACTCCGGTCACAAGGGAGTCCGTGTCAGGAAGAGAACCGTTGTCGGAAAGGGCGCCTTTCCCCCTGTCTTCTTTTCCAACCACCCCGACCCGATCCCCGTGGACCTGCCTGCCTGCGACCAGGTGCGCCGGGTTGAGTCCAAGCGCCTCACAGGCTAGCTGACGGTTGGTTCGCACGCTTTGCTCATTATCCCCAACGTGAAAGGCAGTGTTCAGAGATGTATAAGGCCCCCTGCTGACACCACCGCTGCGGGTCGTAAAACCATGGATCACCATTCCGGAGGCCTCAAAGTGGGAAAACGTATAAAATTGTAAGTTACCTTTTATGGCAATTGAATGCATTTTCCAACCCTTTCCTTTAGGCTTCGGAATTTTTGACTGCCTTTTCCTCAACGAAATTTTCCAGGTCAGCCAGGCGACGAAGAAGTTCCTCCTGGTGCGACGGGTGGACCCCACCGGAAAGGAGGTGGCGAATTTTCGCACTCAGGGACATATATGCCCTCCTGATGGTATCCCCCGCCTCCAGATCAGCAGCAGTCGGGATTAACTCCACAACCTCATGCCATGCCGGAATTGTGACTTTCCTGCCCGCCTCCACCCGGATCAGTCCGGCCAGGGTTTCAGTAGCGCCAGGCTCTCCGTGAACCAAAAATATTTCCCGGGGGCTGGTAAAATTTTTAACCCACTTCAGCAGTCCCGCCTGATCAGCGTGGGAGGAGTAGCATTCAATGTTTCGGATATCCGCTTTGACAGTTATTTCATCACCAAATATGCGCACGCTTTTTTGACCGTCCAGGATTTGCCGCCCCAGGGTGCCTTCTGCCTGGTAGCCAATAAACAACACGGTACTTTCCGGACGCCAGAGGTTGTATTTGAGATGATGCCTGATTCGACCTGCATCGCACATACCGCTGGCGGAGATAATAATAGCCCCGCTGACCTGGTTCAAGGCTTTTGATTCTTCCGCAGACAGTGTAAACTTCAGGGACTGGTGGATGACGGGATCTCCGCCCCTACCAACAATCTCGCTGGCTTCCTGGTCGTAGCAGTCGCGGTGCCTTTGAAAAATATTGGTTGCGGCCGTGGCCAGGGGACTGTCAATATAGACCTGCATAGGGGGCATCTTTTTTTCCTCCATCAATAGATTTAGATGGTAGAGCAGGTCCTGCGTCCGCTCAACCGCAAAAGCCGGGATAATCAGGTTGCCCCCTTTTTTATAGGTTTCCCAGATTACCCCGTGTAATAATTCAATTTCCTTCTCACACTGCTGGTGCAGGCGGTTGCCGTAAGTCGATTCCATGATCACGTAGTCGGCTTCCGCAATTATGGAGGGGTCATTAACAATGGGCCTGTCATGGTTACCTATATCCCCGGAAAAAACGAGTTTTATTTCCGAGCACCCCTCCTGTACCCAAACCTCGATCATAGCCGATCCGAGGATGTGTCCGGCATCCACGAAACGCACCCGGACATCAGGCGCAACCTGTATAACTTGATCATACAAAGCGCGCTGAAAATAGGGTAGACTTTTGTAGGCGTCGTCAACGGTGTAAACCGGTTCAAGCATCGGTCGGCCGGCTCGGCGGTTTTTGCGGTTTTTGCGCTCAACCTCCATCTCCTGGATGTACCCGCTATCCGGGAGAAGCACCTCACACAGTTCTATGGTTGGTGGATTGGCATATATTTTCCCTTTAAAACCATGTTTAACCAGTTTCGGAATCACGCCACTGTGATCAATGTGGGCATGGGTAAGCAAAACACTTTGGACACTGCGGGGCGGTACGAAAAAGTTACCGTAATTACGTTCCCGTATACCTTTTGCACCTTGAAACATCCCGCAATCGATCATAATCCTCGAATGGTCGGTGTCCAGGAGAAAGCATGAACCGGTTACCGTACCGGCAGCCCCTAAAAATTGAATCCTCATGATTTCCTCCCCTTTTTTATGCTGTTTAAACTGAAATAACTTCTCCCTTACACCCGGAAACCCTCTTTTTTCGCAACAAAAGCCCCTTCAACCTTGACACGATGGTTTGTCGCGATTAATCTAAAAGGTGTTGATTACCGCTCAACAAGCTCTCAGAACCCAACGGAAGGAGTGAAGCTTCCAGTGCCCATATATGAGTTCCGGTGCACCGCCTGTGGTAGCCGCTTTGAAAAACTGTGCCTCATTGGGGAAAGTGGGGAAAATTTGAAGTGCCCTGACTGCGGTAGAAAGGCCCCGGCGCGGGTCATGTCAACTTTCAAGGCTGCCGGCACAGGCGGGGAAAAGGGCGCCGGCTCCAGCTGCGGGTCCTGCAGCTCGCATAATTGCGGGAGTTGCGGACATTAGGTCGCCATACCCTACAAGGGAGGCAGAATAACTGCCTCCCTTGTAGGGTATGGGCACGGTAACCGGCGCTAAAAATGAGCGCCCCCCCCGCGCCAAGTAGAGATATAAGATCAGGATGGTATCTCTGGATGAAATGTCTAAAAGCGGCAGCGCAGCTCAACATTATCGACAAGCACAGAATTAGTGTTGGAGACGGCCGGCTCAAAAGTAAAACGAACATCGGCAACCCTTGCGCCCGCCGGAACACGCCCCGTGGAAAGGCTGTAACGCTGGTAACGATTGTCGGGTATGTTTTCTTGTGAGTACCGGGGCTCGGTTCTACCGACAAAATTACCGGCCCTGTCATAATAAAAGATCTCTACAAAGAGTATAAACCTCGCTACGCCCGGCCGAACCCGTTCCCTTGCCCGCCAGATTAGCTCATAAATCCTGCCTGGCTCAATATTGACTCTCTGGGCCAGCACAGCCCTGGCGCCGGGTGAGTCGCCCAACTCCGCAGCGAAGGCGCCGGTTTCGGACAGCCTACTGCGGGCCAAGTTGCTGCCCGTCCAGTCGGTAGGTGGCGCTGACGGGTTAGGCCATCTTTCAAATCCTGGATTGGCCAGGATATTTCCAGGCGGGCAAGGTGTCGGTGTTGGAATGGGTGTGGGGGTCGGCGTAGGCGTGGGCCCAAACGCACGAATACTGATGGTGGTGGCGACGGATTCACCCGCCAGGTCCTCGGCCAGGTTAGTGCCTTCAATCACGAAGTTGCCCGGGGTCACCTGCACGCCCCGGTTGTTTCTCTGGTCCCAGGTTACACGGAATACCTGGCTCTGCCCCGGCCTCAAGGTAACCGTCCCAGTCACCTGCGCAAAAAATTGGCCGGCAGACCAACGCCAGACTTCCCTCAAACCCTGCACGCGCCTTGCTACAAGCTCAAATCGCTGGGCGGTCCGGTAGCGGAGGGTAATGTTCCGGTTGGTGACATTTGTTTTGGAAAAGGTAATACGAACCGGCTCGCCCTGCCTAAAAGAGGTCCTGTCCGTGGAAATGCGATATAATAATCCCCTGACTTGCCTGGTTTGATTGGCGCCCCCACCCGTTTCACCTGTCCCTCCCGGCTCCCCCGCCTCTCCCGCTTCTGGAATGGTAAGTACCTGCCCGACTCGAATGACATCCGGGTTAGTAATATTATTAGCCCTAGCCAGTGCTTCAACTGTAGTGCCAAATCGTACTGCTATTTCGAACAAGGTGTCTCCTGTTCGCACAGTATAGGTTGTGGCCATTCTTTTCCTCCTTTCAATCATTCAACTAAAGACACATTTTTTTTATTTTATGCCTTCTTCAAGTTAAGCGTGAGTGCAAACTGGTTATGGACCAGATCATTATCTCGATCTAGTATTTATAGTTTTCCAAACCATCTATTTCTTCGGTCTTCGAAATAACAAGCCCACATGTTATAATAAAAAAATGGAAAAATTAATATTTGAGGGGGTTTATCAGTGGCCATCATTCGCGAGGCAGAATTACCTGGTTTAGGGAAGAAATACCTTATGAAGCTTGAAAACGATGAGCAAGTTGTCGTGATTATTCACGATGACGGAACAAGGGAAATTTTTTATTTTAATGATGACGAAGATGAGCCCCTTGCCTCCGTGACCCTTTCCGACCAGGAATCCCGGCAGTTAGGATCCATTATCGGAGGCGCCTTTTACCAGCCGCGGAGCCTTGAAAAGCTTGATGCCGCCATCGCCGAATTACGTATTGAGTGGTTGAGGGTGTGTACAAACTCTGAAATAACAGGAAAAAGCATTGGTGACCTGGGGCTAAGGAAAAACCTCGGGATTATTGTTATTGCTGTCCTGGCAGACAAGGGCAAGGGAGGCAAGGAAATTATCTCAATTAATCCAGGGCCGGGCTACGTATTCCAGCCCGGGCATACCATAATTGCAGCGGGCAGAAACGATAAAATGCAACCCTTTGAAAAAATGTTTGGGGTTAACTGTTAGCTTGGCGCCGGATGTCATCTTCAATGTCGGCCTTGCTTTTGTCTTTATCACAGTGGCCTCCCTACTGGCCTCGCGTCTCAAATTTTCCTCAATCCCCCTGTTAATCCTGCTGGGTATGCTGGTAGGTCCTCATGCCCCTGTTTTTGGAACGGTTTCCCTCGAGCTCATTTCAAATACCGAGTCCATGGAACTGCTCTCACGGCTCGGCGTACTGCTGTTGCTGTTTTACCTGGGACTTGAATTTTCCGCCGGAAAACTGGCCGAGTCGGGTAAAAGCATGTTCAAGGGCGGCACTGTATATGTCCTTCTTAATATTTTGAGAGGTCTTGGGATCGGCTGGCTTTTCTTTGATTCCTGGACAGAAGCAATGATTGTGGCGGGCATCACGGGAGTTTCAAGCAGCGCTATCATTACCAAACTCCTGGTTGACTTAAAGAGGGCCGCCAACCCGGAAACGGAGCTTATCCTGGGGATCATGGTGTTCGAAGACGTCTTCGTTGCCGTGTATCTGTCCATCCTGTCGGGATTACTTGTGCCGGGCGGCTTCAACTTCGGCCAGGTGCTGCTTAATGTCCTGGTAATACTTTCCTTTATTCTATCCATTATCGTCTTCGGCAGGCGCCTCGGCGGCTATCTCAGCAAGCTTTTTAAGTTTCGAGGCAACGAAGCATTTTCAGTGATCATCTTTACACTGCTGCTGCTGATGGGAGTTTTAGCGGAAAAGCTTCACATCACCGAGGCCATCGGCGCCCTGCTACTTGGGCTTGTCCTGGCAGAAACAACTCATAATCACCGGATCCTTGCTTCAATCACACCCATGCGGGACCTGTTCGGGGCAGTATTCTTTTTCTCCTTTGGCATGGCTATAGATTACAGGTCCTTTCATGATGTACTGGTCATGTCCGGTATTGCCATCCTGATTACGGTCGTTGGAAACATTATTAACGGCTTGATTGCGTCCTGGCTTGCCGGATATAAAAAAAGAAGAGCAACCAATGTTGCCTTCACAATTATGGCCCGGGGCGAGTTTTCAATCATCATTGCCAGCCTCGCCGCCTCCGCCGGCCTGAGCCCGGATTTACCGGCCTTTGCCGCCCTTTATGTGCTTGCCCTGGCCTTTATCAGTCCCATCCTGGCCAGAAGCACCAAATATTTTGATAGCATACTTGAGAAAATGCGGATGAAAGCTGTCAGAGTCAGAACAACTTCCTGACTGGGGGTGTCAAGGGGGGGTGTCAACAACCCCGTCCCCTTGACACCCCTTTTTACTTTCTTTGTTGACTTGCAATCAAGCAAACCCGGCCTCGATAACTGTGCCTTCTTTTAAGGATTTTGCCACTTCAATAATCCGCTGGTTGCGGGAGCCCCGGAAAGCAAGTTCCAGGTCCCGCTCGGCCAGGATAAAGGGGCCGTCCACAAGGTAGTCGGTCAACCTGAGCAGGTCTTCCACCGCCCGGTCCTCCTGTGCAAGCGCCAGTAGCCTTTCCCAGGTATATCCCGTAAACGTGATCAGATCAAGCCCCAGCTTTTTCACTTCCCGGCCCAGCCAGGCCAGCGGCGTTGCTTGCAGGAACGGCTCGCCCCCGGAAAAGGTAACGCCTTTAATCAGCTTTTCTGCCTTGATTTGACCCAGCAGGTCCTCTACGGCAACCGCAGTACCACCCAACGGGTCCCAGGTCTCGGGGTTATGGCAGCCCTTGCAGGCGTGCCTGCAGCCCTGGGCAAAAACCACAAATCGCAGGCCCGGGCCATCCACCACGCTTTCCTTAATTGTCCCTGCTAGGCGAAGTTCCATCTTCCAGCTCCTTCAATTGGAAATCTCTACCGCCGACGCGGCGTCGGCGGTAGGATGAAATAGCAATAAGCTAATTAGTTAAGAACCTGACCCCTTATTTATGAGGGATTCTATCCCCAAGCTCGGCCAGTTTACTGTCGTTGAAAC
>ENA-UOOH01000679-UOOH01000679.1-fermentation-metagenome-genome-assembly--contig:-NODE-679-length-37100-cov-5.674234_pt1 | contig 37100 bp, 36 predicted proteins | sample MGYA00245778_ERZ724025 | MGnify/ENA primary metagenome ERZ724025 (study PRJEB28704, sample SAMN03018313) | fermentation metagenome | biome: anthropogenic terrestrial biome; feature: soil; material...
TCGAACGCGGGACACCCTGATTAAAAGTCAGGTGCTCTGCCAACTGAGCTAATGGCCCAAAATGCCTTACAGTTAGTAATATTACTATAACAGGGGAAGGGGTGTCAACTATAAAAAAAGAAAAAAATAAACAGAAACGGACCCCTTACAGAGCCCGTTCTGTAATTTTATATTTTGTTTACCTAGTCGTACAGACCGACGGTCAGGATAGTCTGGGAACGTCTGCTTCCCACACCGACCAGAGCAATGGACGCGCCGGAAACCTCTTCAATCCGCTCCAGGTACTTCCTGGCGGCCACCGGAAGGTCCTCCAGGCTCCTGGCCCCGGTGATGTCCTCCTGCCAGCCGGGGAGTTCCTCGTAGACAGGTACGCACTCCTTTAAAACCCTGAGGCTGGCGGGGAACTCTTTCATCAATTCTCCCCGGTAGCGGTAACTGGTGCAAATTTTGACTTTTTCCAGGCCGCTTAAAACGTCCAGCTTGGTAATGGCCAGATAGTCCAGGCCGTTTACCCTGACGGCATAGCGTCCCACCACCCCGTCAAACCAGCCGCAGCGGCGTGGGCGTCCTGTCGTTGTGCCGAATTCGCCGCCCCGATTCTGGATCAAAGCGCCCACATCATCGCTTAGCTCTGTGGGGAAGGGACCTTCCCCGACCCGGGTGGTATAGGCCTTGGCTACCCCGATGACCCGGTCGATTCGGGTCGGCCCGATACCCGCGCCAAAGCAGGCCGCACCCGCTGTGGGGTGAGAAGATGTAACATAGGGATACGTGCCGTGATCCAGGTCCAGAAGGGTTCCCTGGGCGCCTTCAAAGAGCACGTTTTTACCCTGCTTCATGGCGTCATTAATAATGATTGAGACGTCTGCCAGGTATTTTTTCAGGGTTTCGGCATAGGACGTGTAGTCTCCCAGGACACTGTTTAAATCAAGGGGATCACAGTCGTACACCTTTGTCAGGAGATGGTTCTTAACTTCCATATTCCGGGCCAGCAGGCCTGCAAATACTTCGCGGTCCACCAGGTCGATCATCCGGATGCCCACGCGGGCCGATTTATCCATATAGGCAGGACCGATGCCCCGGCAGGTGGTGCCGATTTTGTCTTCTCCCTTTCGGCCTTCTTCCACCTGGTCCAACTGCCGGTGATAGGGAAAGATCACGTGGGCCCGCTGGCTGATTCTCAGGTTCTCCGTGTTGATACCCCGTTTTTGCAAGGACTCTAGCTCTCTAACAAGCTCCTCAGGGTCGATTACCACGCCGCTGCCGATGATACAGATCTTATCCGGATACAGGATGCCGGAAGGGACCAGGTGCAGCTTGAACTCACGGTCACCGACTACAACTGTATGGCCGGCGTTGTTACCTCCCTGGTACCGGACCACCAGATCGGCTTTCTCCGCAAGAAAATCAGTTACCTTCCCCTTGCCCTCGTCACCCCACTGGGCGCCAATTAATACCACTGTAGACATCTGGATACCCCCTACACTCGATTGATAATCTCCCTAGCTGCCAGCACGCCGGCCACAGAAGCCTGAGCCAGGCCCCTGGTGATACCGGCCCCGTCCCCGGCCGCAAAAAGGTTTTTAATCTGCGTTTCCAGGGAATTTGACAGGACAAGCCGGGAGGAATAAAATTTAACTTCGACCCCGTAAAGAAGGGTGTACCGGGAATAAACCCCTGGCGCAATCTTATTCAGTGCTTTGAGCATTTCTACGATTCCCATTAAGTGGCGGTACGGAAAGACAAGGCTCAAATCGCCGGGGGTGGCTTCGTTCAGGGTCGGGAGCGTCATGCATTTGGCCAGTCTTTCTACGGTAGAGCGGTGACCTGACAGCAGGTCTCCCAGGCTCTGGACTAAAACCCCCCCGCCCAACACGTTGGCCAGACTGGCAATATACCTGCCGTAGGCGATGGGGTCCTTGAAAGGCTCTGTAAATGTCTTGCTGACCAACACGGCAAAGTTCGTATTTTCGGTTTTGTTAAAGGCATGGCTGTGGCCGTTTACCGTAACAAGCCCGTCGTTATTCTCCAGGACTACCTCTCCGTTCGGGTTCATGCAAAAAGTACGTATCCTGTCGTTGAACGTCCTGGAGTAGTAAATTAGCTTGGCCTCATAAAAAATCCTGGTTAGCGGCTCCATCACCGCTGCCGGCAGTTCCACCCTTACCCCGATGTCTACCGGGTTAATCGAGTTTTCCAGGCCTATTCGAAGGGCCTCCCGGCCAAGCCAGCGCGCTCCTTCTCTGCCGGGCGCCATCACCACAAACCTGGCTTCAAGTGCTTTCCCGTCCTGGCAGGTGACGCCCCGGGCCGTATTATCTTTCACCAGGATTTCACCAACCTGGCATGATGTCCGCACCTCAACCCCCCGGGAGACTAAATACTCATACATTCGCTGCAGAAGTTCCTTGCACCTGCCGGTGCCCATATGTCGGATCCGGACCGGCACCAGTTTTAGCTCTGCCAGGACGGCCCGCCGTTTCATATCGTCTATTTCCTCTTCGTGCTCCAGTCCATAGACATGCTCCGGGGCGCCGAAATGAATGTAGATCTGGTCAATATAATCAATTAATTCGGCCAGGTGTTTCTCGCCGACATACTGTTCCAGGCTGCCGCCCACTTCCGTGGACAGAGTCAGCTTACCGTCGCTGAAGGCCCCGGCCCCGCCCCACCCGCAAACGGTGGAACAGGGTGAGCAATTGAAACAGGGGGCGCTACGCTCCCTGGCAACGCATACTCTCTTTTCTAGATCCCGGCCCTTCTCCAACATCAGAATATTTAGGTCCGGCCTGGCTTTAATCAGCTCCAGAGCGGTGAAGATTCCGGCCGGCCCCGTCCCCACAATAATCACGTCATATTGTCTGTTCAAAGAATCCCCTCCAGCTCTCCCCGACAAAAAAGGGTTAACAATATTTTTTCCGTGACGGCACAAAAATAACCCAAACAACAATACTGTGTCAGCTGCTATTTGAGCTATTTAGAATTAGCCTGTGGATGTAGTTGTAAAGTGCACCCAATTGGGCAACACGTTTATATTACATAACTTCACAGATTTTGTCAAGTTAATTATATAATAAAAACAGGGAGCAGAGCTCCCTGTTAAAACTATTTTTAATTTCCCTCGGTATCTTTTATATACGGCACAAACTTGGTCAGTTCTTTTAAGAACACAAGCTCGATGCTTCCGACGGGACCGTTCCGGTGTTTGGATATAATGATCTCGGCGATGCCTTTTTTCTCGGATTCAGGGTTATAATACTCATCCCGGTAGATAAACATGATCAGGTCGGCGTCTTGCTCCAGGGAACCGGACTCGCGTAAATCGGACATTACCGGGCGCTTGTTCGGGCGTTGCTCCACCGACCGGCTAAGCTGCGCCAGGGCTAGTACGGGTATATTCAACTCCTTGGCCAGTCCTTTTAAAGAACGGGATATCTCGGAAATCTCCTGCTGGCGGTTTTCGGAGCGGCGGCTGCCCTGCATCATCTGCAGGTAGTCGATAACAATCAGGCCCAGCCCTTTCTCGGCCTTGAGCTGCCTTGCCTTGGCCCGGACCTGCCGGATGGAGATGGCCGCCGAATCATCAATATAAATTGGGGCCTTGGCTAGCCGCCCCGCCGTTTCATGCAGCTTCTGCCAATCCTCCTCGTCCAGATCCCCGGAGCGGATCCGGTGCTGGTCTACCTTGGCCTCGGCGCAGAGAATGCGCTGGGCCAGCTGCTCCTTGGACATCTCCAGGCTGAAGATGGCCACCGGAATGTCGTGTTTAAGGGCCGCGTTATAGCCGATGCACAGCCCCAGGCTGGTTTTACCCATACTGGGACGTCCCGCCAGGATAATGAAGTCGCTAGGCTGCAGTCCGCTGCAGAGCCGGTCCAGGTCGCCGAAGGAAGTGGGGACACCTGTTACGTTGCCCCGGTTATTATAAAGGAATTCCAGGTGGGAAAAGGTGTCCAGAAAGACGTCCTTGATGGAAAAAAAGGCGTTCGCCACCCGGCGGCTGCCCAACTCCATGATCATTCGTTCGGCTTCGGCGATGAGCTTCTCCGGCTCTTCTCCTTCATCATAGCCCCTGCCGGCAATTCTTGTAGACAGGCTGATCAGGGTGCGCAGAAGCGCTTTTTCCTCGACAATCCGGGCGTAGAACTCCACGTTGGCGCTCGTGGGAACCATTTCCGCAAGGGAGGCAAGATAGGCCACACCGCCGGCTTTTTCCAGCGTTCCCTGCTGCCTGAGCTCTTCGCTTACGGTAATCAAATCCACAGGGCTGCCGCTCTCGTTTAAGAGAAGCATAGCCTCAAAGATATTCCGGTGGCCTTCCCGGTAAAAATCTTCCGGGCGCAAGGTTTTCATCACCCTGTAAATGGCTTCCCGGTCAAGAAGCATGGCGCCAATCACAGACTGTTCGGCATCAATATTTTGGGGGGGAATTCGTTCTAACAAGGATACCACCTTTTTTAACTAACTAAATCGTCGACACCGGTAGGCGGGAAAACGTGCCGGATAATTTCTTCTACGGTACTGACAGCTACTACTTGGATTCCTTTTAGGTCTGCCGGCACATCTTTCTGATTTTCGCCTGGCAGTAGAATGGCTTTAATCCCAGCCTGCCTTGCTCCGTATATTTTTTCGCAGATACCGCCCACTGCCCGTACTTTGCCCTGGATGGAAACCTCACCGGTAACGGCCAGATCCTGGGGTATCGGGCGACCTTGGATGGCGCTCAGGATAGCCAGGAAAATGGCCACCCCCGCAGAGGGGCCGTCAATGCGACCGCCGCCTACCACGTTTACATGCAGGTCGTAGTTGGCCATGTCTTCCCCGGTCAGTTTCCGAATAACCGAGGCGGCATTAAACACGGAGTCTTTGGCCATGCTTCCGGCGGTATCGTTAAAGCGAATGGTCCCCTGACCCTGGGTGCGTGCAGGAAATGCCACCGCCTCTATCTCCAGGACTGAACCCAAAAACCCCATGACGCCTAGCCCGAATATTTTGCCCACCTCTCGATGGGAAGAAACCTTGCAGGTGACATAAGGGCTTAACCTGCTAACCTGTACTACTTCCAGGACATCCTCCAAGGTAATGCGGTAACTTTCCCCTGCATCATTGCGGTAGCAAGCCAGGCCGTAAGCATCGGCTAGAATACTGATGGCCTTGCGCCCTTCGATGGTATACTCACTGATGATCTCGGGCACTTCCCGAGCCAGTTCCACACCTAGCTTTGAAGCTGCCTGTTTTAAAATTTCCTGAATGGCAAGGGGCGTCAGGGGCTCAAAGAAAACTTCTGCGCAACGGGAGCGGATGGCCGGGTTGATTTCTTCTTGATCACGGGTGGTGGCGCCAATTAGAATAAAGTCCGCAGGCGCACCTTCCTCAAAGATCTTTTTAATGTACTGGGGAATATTGGGCTCGTGGGGATCATAATAAGAGGAGTCGTAGTAAACCCTTTTGTCCTCCAGCACTTTCAAAAGCTTGTTTTGCAAAATAGAATCCATCTCGCCGATTTCATCAATAAACAGCACCCCACCGTGTGCATCACTGACCAGCCCCAGTTTGGGCTCCGGCACACCGGTTTCGGCCAGGTCCCGCTTGGCGCCCTGATAAATAGGGTCGTGCACGGAACCCAGAAGCGGGTTGGTTACTTCCCGAGGGTCCCAGCGCAGAGTAGCGCCGTTGACCTCTATGAAGGTTGAGTCCTTTGTGAACGGCGTGCCTTTGGCGTTCCTCGCGATCTCCAGGGCCAACCTGGCAGCAGTGGTCTTACCCACGCCGGGTGGGCCGTAAAGCAGGATGTGCTGCGGGTAAGGCGAGGCCAGCCTGGCCAGGAGCGCCTTTACAGCCCGCTCCTGGCCGATAATCTCCTCGAAAGAAGACGGCCGCAGAAACTCCATGGCCGACTTCGAGAGTTTTTTCTGCTCCATCTTTTCCAAAAGGGCCAGCTTTTTTAAGGTATTGGCGTTTTCCGGCCCCGCATTTTCCTTGAGCACCTGCATTTTTATTTCTTTAACATACTCTTCGTGCCGCTGCTGGAGTTTTTCGCTGATTTTTTTCTCCAACTGGTCTTCCACCGTGCGCCGGGCTATGTTGTCGGCGATTTCCTCCTCGATTTCCTCAAGGATGGCCGGGATTGCCTCCGGCTCGGGCAGGGTATCATAAGTGGGATCCTCGAAAACCAACTTCTGGAGGGCCAGTACTCTTTCCTCCAACTTATCGGAGCGCATGAACTTCAGCGCACCCAGTTTGCCTGCCCTCAGAACCAGCTTGTCAGAACCGTACAGTTCGGCCAAAAGGCCGTACAGTGCGGTGACCTGACGCTTAATCTGGTCGTGGCCATTTAGCTTACAGGGAGTGTCGCCCTTTACCCCTCCAATAAACTTTTCAAGGAAAACTTTCATATTCTGCTCCTTTCCATGTCTCCATGTGGCACATTTTTTAATTACCCATGGATCGCATCAAAGGTATTGGAATTGCTTAAGAGCGAACAATTGGACTAACTCAGGCCTGCTCCCCAACCACTTCGACCTTAATCTTGGCCTGAACAGTGGGGTACAGTTTGGCCAATGCGGAATAGCTCCCAACCTGTTTGATTGGCTCTTTTACACTTAGCTTCTTTTTGTCCAGCGTGATCTTGTGCTGGGCTGCCAGGGCATCGGCAACATCCTTGTTGTTGACCGAACCGAAAAGCCTGCCGCCTTCACCAGCCTTTGTCCTGACTACAACGGTGAGGCTTTCCAGACGCGCTGCCAACACAGCGGCCTCCTGCCGCATCTTTTGCTCTTTCAGTTCACCGGCCTGCCGGCGCTCGGCCAGTTCTTTGATTTTACCCTGGGACGCCTCGCCGGCAAGCCCGCGAGGGAGCAGATAGTTTCGCGCGAAGCCCTCGGCTACGTTCAGGACATCGCCGCGCTTACCCTTTCCCGGCACATCTTTGAGCAAGATAACTCTCATGATTCACACCTCCCGGAACCTATAAAGTTTTCAAAAATTGACCCGGGCTTCCGACCTTTACTTTGGCTGGTTTGCTTCCGGAAGTCGCCGGAGATTAATCAGGGGGTCGACCACCCCCAGGAGTAAAAACACCAGAAGGCTAAAGGGGAAATACAAAATCGCCAGAAACAAAAAAATAAACTTAATCAATCTGGCCACTTTGACCTTACGGAAAAAATAGGCGCCAACTGAAAGACCAAGGGTTAGGTATACGTAAAAAAGGATGAACAGAATATTTTTACCCACCTTAGCCGCCAGGGGCAGAGTAAAATAATCCCCTGCCAGGGTTAGCCCCAGCCCGGTGATCAGGCCCCAGACACTGTACCAGGGAAAATACATCCTGGTCAGGTCAAACGCCGGTGGGAGCGGGAAGTTAAACCGTTTCAAGACCACCCTGGCCAGAAAGTAGGTTACCGCCGCCGAGGCGGCCGAGGTAATCAGATACTGCCCAGGGATCAACAACTCCAGCATGGCCAGTACTTTACTAGTAAACTCCTCCTGCCACTCCGCTGGAACATCACTAAACGTCATGGCGCCCTGATTGGCCGCCCACCACTGCGCAGCCGCCTGCCTGGCTTCCTCGTTCAGGACGAAAATATTTTCTCCGTTCAAGAGATAAATCGCTGCTGCGGACACAAGTGCAAGGCTCACAGAGCCAAGCAGGCCGATCAAAAAACTCTTCCAGGAAGAAATCCTGTTTTTAAACAGCAGGCCGAAAAGAATCCCCAGCAGACCATATGAAACAATCAATACCATCGTCATTACAGGCTCCGACGACAGGACCACCAAAATCAACCCCGCTGCCGCCAGCCCGATTAGTCCGTAGCGGACGTCCCTCCTGATAACCAGCAGGATCAGCGGCAGGGGGAGACAGATTGTGGCAAGGGTTGCAAGAAAAGGCAGGTACAGGCCGACCAGCCCTGCCAGTACGGCTAAAAGAGTAAAAAAAGCCCACTCTGACAGGGCACCTGTTTTATTGCCATTTGTCAAAGCATCACCTCTTTTTATCAGCCATGTAGTTCAAAAGAGCCGAAAGATCACCGTACCACCTTTCCAACTCGTGATCTTCCTCAATACCCTGGCGCAGCTTGGCTTCCACCTTCAAGTCCAGGCGAGGGAAATTGATACCCAGCCTCCGGCCCAGGACATAGCAGGTGATCATCAGGCTGGCCAGGGCATCGAGGAGAAGGTCTTCGCTGCCCCTGAGCATGGATTTAAACAGCGCTGACACCGAAGTTACAAGGTCGGCTTTCAACCAGTCGATAACCTTGATATTTTTCGCGATGCCGCCTTCCAGTTTGCCAGGTATCATTGAGTATCCTCCTGCAGTGAACTTGATCATAAAAACATTCTTCGAAGCTGGTTTTTTCTCCTGCAGCTCGAGCGGATGATTTGCCTGTTATTTATACCCCGAATGGGTACACTCTTGAAAAACTGCCATTACATCCTTTAATTATGTCAAACTATAGCTATGTTGGATGATTTTTGGGCTAAAAAATAAGCAGGGGAGACCTTTGGCCCTCCCCTGATGTTTTATTCTGCTGTAAACGGCAAGAGTGCGATGTTGCGCGACCTTTTAATTGCGGTGGTCAACATCCGCTGGTGCCTGGCACAGTTTCCCGAGATCCGGCGGGGCAGGATTTTCCCCCGTTCGGTAATATATTTCTTCAGACGCGGCACATCTTTATAATCAATGGCCGCCATCTTGTCCACACAAAAACTGCAGATCCGTTTTTTCCCCCTGCGGCCCCTTTCGCGTTTCAAACAACCTACCTCCTCGTATTGGCGCCATCATCCGGCAGCCATCGCTCTAAAACGGTATATCGTCTTCATTGAAGCTAATTTCGCTGCCCTGTCCCGGACTACCCTGCCCCGGGCTTCCCCCGACATGGCTTGTACCGTAAGCAGATCCGCCTTCCTTGTCCTTGGGGCGATCAAGAAAGCGCACGTTCTCGGCTATCACTTCGGCGGCCTTTCTGCGGATGCCCTGACTGTCATCGTAAGAGCGGACCTGCAGCCTGCCGTCAATAGCGACAAGCCTGCCCTTCCCAATATAGTTGGCACAGTTTTCAGCTTGTTTCTGCCAAACAACGATGTCAATAAAGTCGGCTTCCTTTTCCCTGTCCTTTACCTGGCGACGGTCAACCGCCAAAGTAAACTTTGCCACGGCAACTCCATTAGGAGTATAGCGCAACTCCGGGTCTTTGGTAAGACGACCGATTAAGATTATCCTATTGAGCATGGTTTCCACCGCCTTGGTTTTTTCTCCGGGTTTGCCGGCTTCTCTAATTCTTGCAAAATAATTCTTGTCCTGTGCTTTATCAAGCCATTTATTCGTCTTCCCGGACGATCATATGCCGTAGCACTTCATCCGTAATCTTAAAAACACGGCTTAACTCTGTGGCCACTTTAGAATCAGCGTTCATCTGAATGAGGACATAAAAGCCTTCTTTGAAGTCCTTTATCTCGTAAGCCAGCCTGCGCTTACCCCATTTATCAAGCTTTACAACTTCACCACCGTGGCTTTCAATCAGAGTCTTGAACTTCTCAATAACCCCTGTGTTCTTTTCTTCGTCCAAATCCGGACGAAGAACAAAGACTACTTCGTACTTGCGCAAACCATTCACCTCCTCCCTGTGGACTATGGCCCTATCTCCGAGGATAGAGCAGGGTGGGCCGCCAAAATGTAAATTTTGACTAATAAATTATAGCACAGCGCTATGTAAATGGCAAGGACGGCGCGAAAATCGCATGGCTAAATTAACCTTAACTTATAATCTCCCGGTTTTCGAAGCACACTAAGATAGAAGTATAGGAACGGAGGCGATTTCCTTGAACTCAATAAAACCGTTTGCGTATTCTGACTCTATCCAGGGGGTGCAGGTAAAACCCCTGACAGAAGACGGCAAAAAAGTAAGCATCCTTTACAAAGGCCTGCTGTCGGAGAAAGGAGTGGAACGTATCTACCTGCACTGCGGGTATGGCAACCAGCAAAACTGGAGCGCGCCCAGCGACCAGCCAATGGAGCAAACACAGGCGGGTTGGGAAAAAATGATTGCTATCCAGGAAGGAGCCCAGTTGAATTTTTGCTTTAAGGACAGTCTGGAAAACTGGGATAACAATAACGGGGTCAACTGGACCTACCGTATCTCAGACTAAATCCGTTTCCGATAGTAAAATCCAGGGTCCCTTCTTAAAGTTTTGGCCTTTTTCTCCAGCCGGCGTCCGGATTATTGATCGAGAGGACCTTGCACACCAGTGGCCGGCTGGACCACCGCCTTGACCGATTTTTCAAACTTCGGCCGGGGGAGCAAGAGGACCCTTCCGCACTTCAGACACTTAACCCGGAAATCCACCCCGGTACGGGTGACTTCCCACAGGTCACCACCGCAGGGGTGGGTTTTTCGGGTCTTGACAACATCGCCAACGGCATATTTAGGCAAAAGAACACCTCCTATAACCTTGGTACCGGGTACCTAAGTTATTATGTTATTGGGTGCCTAATTTATTTGGAATTCGTGGGTTTGATTTCAATTAAATACGGCGCATTAAGCCCAATCACGCAGATCCAAGGTCTTTTATCAGATAAATTCCTGCCTGTTTTTTGAAAGCTTTTTGTCCCTTCCTGATTCCTGCGGAGATTTTAAACCGGGCTTGACAAAAACGCCTTGTATCCCCTGTAGGCCATGAAGATATCGGCCTTGCTGGAAACTTCAAAAGGAGAATGCATTCCAAGCAGGCCAACTCCGCAGTCCAGCACGTCCATCCCGTGGGCCGCCAGGAAGTGCGCGACGGTGCCTCCCCCTCCCTGGTCGACCTTGCCCAGTTCACCCGTTTGCCAGACAACCCCGGCACGGTTGAACAACTGCCTGATATAGGCGACCATTTCGGCATGGGCATCGTTCGAGGAATTCTTACCCCTGCTCCCGGTATACTTGGTCAATACCACCCCACTGCCGAGTCTGGCCGTGTTCCGTTTTTCCACAACATCCCCGTAGTTGGGATCCAGCGCGACGTTAACATCAGCGGAAAGGGCGCGTGAGTTAGCCAGGATCCTGCGCAAAACCAGCTCGCTGTAGTCAGGACCGCAGCGCGACGCGATTTCGGCCACGGCGTTCGCAAAAAACATGGCCGTCATCCCAGTATTTCCGGTACTCCCAATTTCCTCTTTATCGGCCAGCACAAGCAGGGCTGTCCTTTCCGGGTTTGATATTTCCAGACAGGCCCTGAGCGCTGTATATGCGCACACACGGTCGTCCTGGCCGTACCCTCCAACAAAGCTGCGATCCAGCCCGATATCTCTTGCAGGCCAGGCCGGCACCAGCTCAAGCTCCGCACTGATCAGATCCTCCTCAGTAATACTATAATTCCGGTAAAGGAAGTCCAGCACGGCCAACTTGTATCTTTCCTTAAGCCCTTCCCCTGCGAGAGGGATACCCCCTGCCAGGATATTCAGGCCCTCACCTGGCACAGCATCCATCATTTTTTTGTCCATCTGGTCCTTCGCCAGGTGCGGTAGGAGATCGCTGACGGTGAAAACAGGGTCACCGGGGTTTTCACCAATTACGATTGGTATGCTGTTGCCGTTATTTTTGATCACCACGCCGTGTAGGGCAAGGGGGACCGACAGCCACTGGTACTTTTTAATTCCACCGTAGTAGTGGGTTTTAAGCAGGACCAGCTCATCCTCCTCGTAAAGAGGTTGGGGTTTTAAATCGAGGCGGGGGCTGTCAATGTGAGCACCCAGGAGATGCAAGCCCTTTGCCAGGGGAGCTTTCCCTATGACAGCTGCAACCAGGGCCTTTTGGCGGATAACCGTGTAGATCTTGTCCCCCGGTTTTAGATCTGGAAATTCTTCCAGTGGCTGAAAGCCTGCTTCCCGAAGCAGGCTTTCGGCCACTGCCACAGCCTCCCGCTCTGTTTTAGCGGCATCCAAAAATGTTTTATACGCATCCGAAAAGGTCATGACCCCAGCTCTTTGTTCAATGTTCAGGAAGTCCCAGACATTAAGCCTGCAGTAGGCCATCAGGGCGGCCGGGTGTTGAACTTTAGTTCCACTCATTAAAAATATCTCCTATCTTCCACATTGTTGTTTTATATTTTGGCAGATTTATATTTTTTCGGGATCAAAGTGCAAGTATAGTTTACCCCAAAAAGCCCGGAAATGTTTTGCCGGTCCATAATAAGGCTTCGGTGCTATTATTCTGGTTAGATGCCTGCGCCACCAGGTCCTGTCCTGGTACGTTCTGTTCCCTTTCGAAAGCGCCCGGCAGCGGTTGTTTTATGGCATTAAAAATAGGATTAAAATACGGCAGCAATAGTGAGTCCTGAAAAGCCTTGCCCGAGGGTAGGGGTGTTCCGGGCGATCCGGGTTTGTCGCCGGGAAGAACATAGGCTCGCTGGAAGGGCGACATCAGGGCCAGGATGATCATCACGATAATGATACCCCGCGCCGCGCCGAACAAGAAGCCTCCAAGATGATTGGGCAAGCCTAAAAAGCTGATATCAGCGACCCTGGTTAAGATGCTCCCGACCAGGCTTGCAGCCCAAACCGTGGCTAATAGAAGAACCAGAAAGCTGAAGACCTCCAGGACCCCGGAGGCAAACATCCCGGTTATATAATCGCCGATATGATTCAACTGGCTTGAAGCGGACGGCACCGCAGATGTCAGTTTGCCCGGCGAGAGCGTTTTGGGCAAGGTATTATACGTCGGGAGCCAGTTCTTGAGGAAATTTTCCACCAGGGGCTGGATTTTTTCCTGCGCGTTCCATTGTGTGGAAAGGTAGCTAGCAAAGGCGCGATGGTAGGCAAAGGCCACAAACAAACCGATTAAAACCCCGGCAAGCCCCGACACACTTTTTAAAAGGCCGCTGCGCAGTCCCCGCAGGGCGGAAAGGACAAGGATTGCAACTATAATCCAGTCCAGCCAGTTCACAGTCATACGCTCCTTTTCCAATTGATTATTTACTATATTATATGAGATCTGTTTATAATGTGAAGTTATTTTTCAATCTCCGGAAATATTTGGCAACAGGAACCAGCAGCAGACCGACCAGCAGCACCAGACCAGCACAACCAAACAGGGGATATAGAACACGGACAAGACCGGTAAAACTTAGTCCAGAAAGCGGCAGCGCCAACAAACAAGCGCCAATCCCGTAAAGACGGTAGGGCACTCCCCCCATGGGAGCAAGCCTGCTGGCAAAACCATGGGCATCGGCGATAGCGGTGGTGAGGATGGCCAGCCAGATTAAAACACCAAGACCCCAGCGAAAGAGCGGCCCCAGGCTCACCGTTAGATAGAGGAGCGGAATTTGATAGGAAGCCACATCCGGCAGGTAAGCCAGCCCTGCCAGGGTGACTAGAGAAACAGCCAGGCCAATCAGCAGCCCCCCCAGAACCCCCCCGGCGACTCCCAGTTTCAAGGTAACGGACCGCCCTAGAGAGGATAAAACCGCTACGGGAACCACCATATTATAGGATACATATAAAAAGCCTGCCGCAACCCAGTGTCCAGCCACGCCCCCGGCAGGCCGGGTTGCAGACTGCAGCCCGACAGGGAACCCACTTGCACAGAGGGCTGCCAGTGAGATAGAAATAACCGCCAGCAGTTTTAGGGGAACCAGAAAAACATTGGCGGTCATCACTCCCTCCAGGCCGCCCAGGATCACAAGTGAGGTCAGGATGGCCACCACCCAAACACCAGCCCTTACCGGCAACCCAAACTGCTCACCAAAAACAGCCGCGCTTCCGGCCATCATCACGCTCAACCCCCCCAGGAGCATGAAGAGACTGAGTCCGTCCATCAACTTGCCAACTCGCGGGCCCAGCAATAGAACCAAAATTTCTTTATAATTGGCTGTTTTCATTTTAATACAGAGAAACATCACCAGACCGCCCAGGTAGGCAAAAAGGACCGTCGCCAGGACTGCCCCCAGCAGTCCCCCGCTGCCGTGCAAAATAAAAAACTGCATAATTTCCTGGCCTGAAGCAAATCCAGCACCGATAACGGCGCCGATATAAGCTGTAATAATTTTAGCCAGAAGCCAAAAATTCCCCTTCAGCCGGCCCAAGTGCGCTCCCCCTTGAAGATATCCTAAATCACACTCTGATGCAATACTATGCACTAGCCCTGGGAGGCTGACCAAAAGAATTTCGTCCAACAGGAATAACTACCCCCCTCCGGTGGTAATAAATATAGTAGTTGTGTTTTTTCCGGGGGTGAGTTTCAAGATGACCGCAGTGAATACAGCCCATACTGATCTGGGTGTAGAAAAAACCCAAATCACTATCGAGGACCCGATGGCCGCCAGTAAGTTTGCCTGGGACCTGGTTAACCGCCTGCAGCGGTTTGGAGTTGGCCTAGAGAGCCCCAAAGTTCTGCTCTGCATCGGTACCGATCGCTCCACGGGAGATTGCCTGGGGCCGCTAGTCGGCTCTAAAATTGACCTGCTTCAGCAAGAATTCTTTACAGTCTGCGGCACCCTGGACAAACCGGTTCATGCCAGCAACCTCAAAGAAACGCTGGATGAAATCAACGCCCATTTCAGAAATCCCTTTGTCGTCGCTGTAGACGCGTGTCTCGGGCGCATTGAGAATGTCGGTTGCATTCACCTGGGTGACGGTTCTCTGCAGCCTGGCGCAGGGGTCAATAAGGACCTCCCCCCTGTGGGCCAGGTTCACATTACCGGCATTGTTAATGTCGGAGGATTTATGGAATACATGGTCCTTCAAAACACCCGACTGAACCTGGTGATGCGACTTGCCGATGTTATCGTGAGCGGACTAAATAAGGCCATTTACGAATTCCAGAAACAAAGCGCCCGGGAGATTTAAGATCCCGGGCCGGCCTTGTGCTGTGATGATGTTTAAAGGCGCTGTTTTAAGTCGTTCAGAACCTGGTTGGCTGTTTTTCCGGAAGCGTCAATGACCAGGGACTTGTTTGAAATATCCTGCATCCCCATCATGTTTTCATCCATTCCCGTGATCACGGTGGCATCAATCTTTCCAGTTGAACCAGTCTTTACTACCGAATAACCCTCTCTTTCCAGGGTGCTTCGAATGTGGGACAGGCCTTCTTCAACAGCTATAACTTTTTTCATTTCGCAAATCACCTCCACTTTCTTTTTATTATTCTTCTGGAATGTTATTTGATTTATTCTTTAAACTGCAACTCCTCCAGGATTTCTGTAACTTCTATGTCTTCTGTCTGGTCAAAGCACTCGTAATATTGCCCGACGGCATAAAAACATTCCGGCACAAGGAGACAAACAGCTCTATCTGCCTCCTTTTTTAATACCTCCAAAATGTCCCGGGGAGATACCGGAATGGCCACGATCAACTCTTCCGGGTGGTAATTTCGGGCAGAGCGCAGAGCGGCCAGCATGGTGTGACCGGTTGCCACCCCGTCATCCACCAAAATGAGTTGCCCGCCTTTGTAGTGTCGAATTGTCCTGCCCGCCCCGTACAACTCCATCCGGCGCCTGATTTCAAGCATTTCGTCGTGCTTTTTTTCCTCCAGTTCAGTCCGGGTTACACCAAGTAGGCTGACCAGGTGCTGATCAATAATGGCGGTTCCATCCTGAGTCACAGCGCCAATGGCGACTTCCGGGTTCTGGGGAGAGCCTATTTTGCGGGGAATAATCAGGTCCATCATTAAATTAAGCCTCCGGGCAACCTCAAATCCGACGACCACACCTCCCCTGGGTATGGCCAGCACCAACCCTTCGCCCCCGGCAAATGAGGCCAGTTCTTCTGCTAACCGTCTCCCGGCGTCAACACGGTCTTTAAACACGTTTTCACCCCCGTTAAGTAAAATTATTTTTCAAGCAGCGATCCTTCCTGCCAGTTTTCTTAGATCATTCATGCCCAACTTCCTTATCCTCTTATGCGATGTGAGATGGATTTTAATTGAACACGGCGCGTTAGCGCCGAACTTGTTTGAGTCCAATGTAAAATTAGTGCAAATGAATTCGTAATTTATTTTCAGGATAGCTGGGCTGATGCTGACCTGAATGAATTCATGAGATATACTAGAAACGTTACTGAGAACCTGAAATGGGGGAACTGTGTTGAAGATTATTTATATTGACTGCCCGTCCGGAATTAGCGGAGAGGCGCTCCTTGGCGCTCTGGTAGACCTCGGCATCGACAGAGAACAGTTAATTAAGGAACTGCATCGTGAAATTGCAGGCCCTTTTAATATTTCCTTTCAAAAAACTCCCAATACAGCCGCAATCCGGACTATCCTTAATCTCCCGGATGATGATCGGCTTTTAACTTATCAAGAATTTATAATGACCGGTACCGGGGAGGATAGCGAGCATAACTCGCCTTCCTCCTTTGCAAAAGCAGTCGTTAGTAAATATCTTGTTGCCCGCTCCAGGCTTGAGGGGCTTCCCCCGGAAGAAATCACTATTTCCAGAACAGACGCCATGAAAACTACTATTCTAGCCGCCGGTATCTTTGCTGCCCTGAAGCAACTGGATTTTCCCCTGGTTATATCTGCGCCGGTTCCCACTGGCGTACCCGCTTTGGAGGGTGCGGGCCCTAGCGCCGATCCCCTGATCCTGGAATTAGCAAAGGGAGCGGCAGTCCGCTGGACAGGCGCTCCAACGACTTTTGATACACACCTGGGCGTTGCAATTCTTGTTCAGATTACGAACAAATACGGGCAGTTGCCTGAAATGAACCTCAGGGAAACCGGCTACGGCGCTCCTGAAAACAGCGAGGAAAAAGGCGCCGTGCGCATGCTTTACGGCACCGGGATGATTGAAAAGGCCGCCCCTGGCAGGCACGAAACAGTTCTGGTGATGGAAACAAGTATCGATGATATGAACCCGGAGTTTTTCCCTTACCTGATCGAGCGACTCCTCACAGTAGGCGCCCTGGATGCTTTTTTAATTCCAGTCTACATGAAAAAGGGGCGTCCGGCTAACCTGCTCAGAGTACTCTGTAAAAAAGAACAAAGAGAGGAAGTCCTTTATACAATTTTTAAAGAATCAACGACCCTTGGTGTGCGCATCCACGAAGAAAACAGGAGAACCCTGCACCGCAGTTTCTTTACGGTCCACACGTCTTACGGAGAGATAACCGTGAAATCCGGCTATACGGCGCCGGAAACGGAGCCCCTGCAGATCGCTCCGGAGTTTGAGGACTGTAAAAAAATAGCTGCAAGGACGGGTGTACCCTTGAAGGTGATCTATACGGCGGCGCAACGGGCCGCTTTTGAAAAAACAAAAAAGCCCGCTCCTGAGAAATAGCTGTTGGACAAGTCCGTAGTCAGGCTTTGTTACTTTCATTAAATTCTCACCTATGTTTTCGTGATCCTGAAGGCGAAAAAGATCGCTTGGATCATAAAAACAGGGCCCTTTTATCGCTCCAATACCTACGGGAACGATAACGGTGCCACCGAGAGGAAATTCCTTTATTAGCCTTTAAAATCCGCTCTTCATGCGCTTTGCAAAACATAATGTTTCACGTGAAACATTTTAACCGTTTTAGTTCTCTATGATAATGTTTCACGTGAAACATTATGTTACGTGTCTCTTAAAATAATCCCCAGGATCCGTTTCAATTCTGCCTCGCTTTTGAAATAAACCTCCATCTTTCCGTTTCCTCCACCTGTTTCTTTAATCTTCACCCTTGCACCTAAATGGCTTTTTAACTCTTCCTCTACCCGTGCCCTGTCCTGATCTAAAAGTATTTCGTTTTTTGGTTGCCTGTCTTTTTTTTGAGACATGGAACGCGCAATGCTTTCCGCCTGGCGGACGTTTAGATTCTGCCGGACTATTTTCCCGGCTGCAGCAACCTGCTTTTTCCCATCCTGAATAGCCAGGAGCGCCCTGGCGTGCCCCGCGTTCAATTGCCCGGAAGCGAGCATGTCTTTAATTTCGTTAGGCAACCCTAAGAGCCTGACCATGTTGGCCACAAATGACCTGCTTTTCCCAACTCTTCCCGAGACCTCCTCCTGGGTCAGGTCAAAATTATCCATCAACTGGTGGTAGGCAAGAGCTTCTTCCAGAGGGTTCAGATCCTCACGCTGAACGTTTTCTATTAACGAAACGGCAGATGCTTCCATGTCGCGGTACTCCTTGACCACGGCCGGAATCTTCCGGTAGCCCAAGGTCTTGCAAGCTCTCCAGCGCCGCTCTCCCGCAATCAACTCATAGCCGCCGGCCTGAAGGGGCCTTACCACGACAGGCTGGATAACCCCATGCTCCTTGATTGATGCTGCCAGTTCGGCCAATTTTTCCGGATCAAACAACTGTCTCGGTTGGTGGGGCGCCGTTGTGATTTCATCAATGTTGATTTCTTTTAGCCGATCGATGCCGGCGTCAGCTTCTCCCGTGCCTGTGTTTGGAAACAGTGCCTGGAGACCCTTGCCGAGCCCCCTGCGCTGCTTACTCAATTCCCATTACCTCCTTAGCCAGATCCCTATACACCTCGGCCCCGCGGGAACGCCTGTCATAGACCATGACTGGTTTGCCATGGCTCGGCGCCTCGCTTAATCGCACGTTTCTCGGGATAATGGATCTATAGACCTTCTCTTTGAAGTGTTTTTTTACCTCATCCACAACCTGAATGGCCAGGTTTGTTCTTCCGTCAAACATGGTCAGGAGAACCCCCTCAAGGGTGAGGTTCTTGTTCAGGTGCTGCTGGACCATTTTAATTGTGTTCATTAACTGGCCCAGTCCTTCCAGGGCGTAGAACTCGCACTGAATTGGGATAATCAGTGAGTCTGCAGCCGTCAGGGCATTTAACGTCAACAGGCCCAGGGAAGGCGGACAGTCAATAAAGATGTAGCCATACTCATCTCTTATTTCCGCCAGGGCATTTTTTAAAATATTTTCCCTGCCAGGCACGCTGACAAGTTCAACTTCCGCGCCGGCCAACTCAATGGTTGCGGGGACAAGGTCAAGCTGTTCAAGGGCACTGGAAACAGTTACCCTCTTTACCGGCAGGCTGTTAATCAGAACATCGTAGATGCAGTATTCCACTATGTTCTTGTCCACACCCACCCCGGTTGTTGCATTTCCCTGCGGGTCAATATCCACCAGCAGAACCTTTTGCCCTAACAGAGACAGCCACGCGCCCAGGTTTACGGCTGTGGTGGTCTTGGCAACACCACCCTTCTGGTTGGCAATTGCTATGATTTTTCCGATGGTCTTCTCCACCTCCCAGATTTTCTTGCAGCCCTGTTCCAGATCATTCATCCGCGGTTCTTTGATAAAAAGCGCGTCCTTCTCCAAGTCCTACATATTCAACATTTTCCTTTTCAGTTCCTCCTCATGCAATTTGATATGCTAAACAAAAAACCCTTTAAAAAAAGAGACAAAAAGTAAAAGAACCCTGTTTTAGGGGTTCTTTTAGTTAGGTTCTTGGGTTCTTGGGATCCTGGGGTCACAGGGGTTTTTTTTGCGGGATTCCTGCACGCCTCGGGTACTGCTCGGGAGTTGGTCTGATCTTTCGGAGCAGCACGAGTTTTCTTTCATCTCCTGTAAAGGGAAGTTTTAAGTGTAAGACTTCCTCAAGCCTGCCTCCCAAAATCCGAAAGGCATTCTCAGCGAGTTTTAGCTCCTCCTCCAGTCTTGGGCCCTTCATGGCCATAAAAAACCCCCCTACCTTCAGAACGGGCAGGCAGTATTCGGCCAGCACCGCCAGTGAGGCGACCGCCCTGGACACCACCCGGTCGCAACTTTCCCTTTGAACCCGGCTCCGCCCAATATCTTCAGCCCTGGCGTGGACCACCTCAATTTTATCCAGTTTTAGCCTTGAAATTAGATTTTCTAAAAAGAGTACTTTTTTTTCCACCGACTCAATCAGCGTCACCTTCAGCCCAGGCCTGTAAATCTTCAAGGGAATACCCGGAAATCCTGCACCGGTACCGATATCCATTAGATGCTTACCGTCGTCAAAAGAACCCGCCAGAAGGCAGCTAAGGGAATCAATAAAATGTTTTACGGCAACCTCTTTTTCTTCCAAAATGGACGTCAGGTTAATATTTTTACTTGCTTCATGAAGGATCCGGTAGTATTCTTCAAACTGTCCCACCTGTTCCTGGGATAGGCCAATCCCTATTTCAGCAGCCCCCTTAACCAGGGTTTCTTCCAATACACCCATGCCTACCGTTCCTCTCTTTATAGAAAAGTAAGTATTCCTACCTTTGGCGCCTGATTTTTCATGTTCGTGTTTTCGTATGTGGCACGGGTAACCACTTTGATAAAATCAAATCCACATAAAATACCTTTTTTTAAAGACTTTTACAGGTTCTTGCTGATGCCTTTAAATCTGTTTCTTTTTTTGCCTTCGATACTGTTCCAGATAGATCAGCAACACCGAAATGTCCGCCGGCGTCACCGAAACAATCCGACTGGCCTGACCGACCGACCCGGGTCGAATAATTTCTAATTTTTCCCTGGCCTCTGCCGAGAGCCCCCCTACCTTCGTGTAATCCAGCTCTTCTGGAATTTTCTTTTCTTCCAACCGCCTGGATCGTTCTACCTGGGCCTCCTGTTTTTTAATATAACCACCGTATTTGACCTGGATCTCTACCTGTTCGCAAACCTCTTCGGGTAGTTGGGGATGTTCCAGCGGCAGCCGCAGAAGTTTTTTATAAACCATTTCCGGGCGGCGGAGCAGGCCGGCGAGGGACGAACCCTGCTGGGGAATTTCGGCCGTCTTTAGCTCTGACAGAATTTTTTTTACTTCTTCCGTCACCGGCAGCACGGTCCGCTCCAGCCTTTCTTTCTCCTCATCAACAAGCTTTTTCTTTTGCTCCATGGACCTGTATCTTTCCGGCGACACAAGTCCGATCTGGTAGCCTTTATCGGTCAACCTTAAATCAGCATTGTCCTGTCTCAGTAAAAGCCTGTATTCCGCCCGGGAAGTCAGCATCCGGTAAGGCTCGTCAATTTCTTTTGTCACCAGGTCGTCAATCATAACCCCTGTATAAGCCTCTGTCCGGCTTAAAACCAGGGGCTCCAAGTCCCTCAAATAATGCGCGGCGTTAATCCCGGCCACAATGCCCTGGGCCGCAGCCTCCTCATAGCCGGACGTTCCGTTAATCTGCCCGGCTGTAAATAGCCCTGGCACAGCCTTCGTCTCCAGTGACCATTTTAACTGGTTGGGTATGATAAAATCATATTCAATAGCATAGCCCGGCCGCATCATCTCCACCCTCTCCAATCCCGGCATGGTGCGGAGCATGGCCAACTGAACATCTTCCGGCAGGCTGGTCGACATGCCCTGTACATACATTTCAGCGGTGTCGCGGCCCTCCGGTTCGATAAAAACCTGGTGGGCCGGTTTATCCGAAAACCTGATTACCTTTGTTTCAATGGATGGGCAGTAGCGCGGCCCCCGGCCTCGGATGGCCCCTGTGTACAGCGGCGCCCTATAAAGATTATCCAGGATAATCCGGTGGGTCATTTCGTTGGTATAAGTCAGCCAACAGGGTATTTGTTCACGACTGGTTACATCCGACACAAAGGAAAAATTATAAAGCTTCAGATCCCCCGGTTGGATGGACATACGGCTGAAATCGATGCTGCTTCTGTCCACCCGCGCCGGTGTCCCTGTTTTAAAACGCCCCAGTTTTATCCCCAGTTCCGCAAGGCTTTCTGAAAGGTGTACAGAGGGAAATTGTCCATTCGGAGCGCCTGGATAGGAAAGGTCGCCAATAATAATTCTACCCTTTAAGTAAGTCCCTGTAGTCAGCACAACGGCCCCGGCCTCAAACCTGGCGCCTGTACTGGTCACCACCCCACAAACCTTTCCCTTGCTAACCAAAATCTTATCTACCAGGGCCTGTTTTAAGTCAAGCCCCTGCTGCTTTTCCAGTGTCCATTTCATTCTGTTCTGGTATTGTAATTTATCCGCCTGAGCACGTAAAGCGTGGACCGCAGGTCCTTTACCGGTATTTAAAAGCCGCATTTGGATGGAGGTCCTATCTGTATTTAGGCCAATTTCTCCCCCCAGGGCGTCCACTTCCCGGACCAGATGTGCCTTTGCCGGTCCCCCAACTGCCGGATTGCAGGGCATTAGCGCCACATAATCCAGGTTTAAGGTCAGTACCAGGGTGCGGCAGCCCAACCTCGCCGCTGCCAGACCTGCCTCACATCCGGCGTGCCCCGCCCCGACAACGATGATATCGTACTTCCCGGCGGCATATTCCAAATCCGGCACCTCACTTCCCAATGCAAAAGTCTTCGAAAATTCTATCTAACAGGTCCTCAGTCGCCGTTGATCCTGTAATTTCACCAAGAGCTTCCCAGGCGCTCCGGATGTCGATTGCCACAACATCCACCGGTACTTCCTGCCTGATCCCCAAAATTGCTTCGGATAGGTGCCGGGCGCCTTTTTCCAGGACCTGTTTATGCCGGATATTCGCAACCAGGATGTTATCGGGCCCGGTGATCCGGCCTCCCATTACCATCTCAAATATTTCTTCCTCCAGTTGACCAAGCCCAATTCTTTTTTCTGCTGAAACCCACAGAACCGGTCTTTTTTGTGCAAGTTTTCGGGCATCGCTTTCTTTAATCCGCATCTTTTCTTCTCCGGCATCTACCTTATTGATCAAAAATAGCGCTTTCTTTTCCCCGATTAAATCCAAAATGGCATAGTCTTCATCTGTCAGCCCCCTGACCGCATCAAGCACCACCAGAACCAGGTCGGCCTTATTGATGGTCTCTCTTGTTTTTTCTACGCCAATTCTCTCAACAAGATCATTAGTTTCCCGCAGCCCGGCCGTATCCATAATTTTCAAGGGGATCCCCCGGATATTGATGATCTCTTCAATAATATCCCGGGTTGTGCCGGGTATATCAGTTACGATTGCCCTGTTTTCCCGGAGTAACGCATTTAACAACGAAGATTTTCCCACGTTTGTCCTGCCAATGATGATGGTGCTAATCCCTTCCCGGTAAACTTTTCCAGAATCGGCGCTCCTGACCATTTTCTCAAGCTCTTTTAAAATTTCCTCGCTGGATTGAATAATTACCTGTCCGGTTGCCGCTTCCAGGTCTTCTTCTGGAAAATCAATATTTGCCTCCACCTGGGCCAGCAAGCCCAACAGCCTCTCTTGCAATTCTAAGATTTTTTTAGAAAGATTGCCCTTTAATTGGGAGATCGCCAAATAGAGGCTCCCTTCCGTTTTTGAGCGGATTAAGTCAATAACGGATTCCGCCTGGGCCAGGTCCAACCTCCCGTTCAAAAAGGCACGCTTGCTGAATTCACCTGGTTGGGCCAGACGCGCTCCCTGGGCCAGCACCTGTTCGAGTACCTTTCGTAATGGTACGATCCCGCCGTGGCAGTTGATTTCCACGATATCTTCCCGGGTGTAGGTGTGAGGCGCTTTCATATAGCATAAAAGAACCTCGTCAAGATCCTCTCCCTTGCTATCTATTATGTGCCCGTAAACAAGCCTGCGGTTTTCTTTTAGGAAATTTTTTTTATGTCCGGCCCTAAATATCTTCCCCGTAATTTCCGCAGCATCAGGCCCGCTGATGCGTACAATTCCGATTCCACCTTCCCCCAGGGGGGTGGAGATTGCAGCAATGGTATCCTCGATCAACGTTGGCACCTTCCGGTCCATTATTTTTAAACCCAGCGGGCTAATTTTGCGCGCTGGGTTTAAATATTATTTTTTCGGCGCTATAACAATCTTCCGACAGGGCTCTTCTCCTTCACTAAAGGTATGAATATCGTCCCGCCCCTGCAAAACTGTGTGGATAATTCGCCTTTCCTGGGAGCTCATTGGTTCTAGAACCACGTTTCGCCCTCGCTGTTTGGCCTTGTCGGCCAACTTCAGGGCGAGCTTTTGCAACGTTTCTTCTCTTCTTTTACGATACCCTTCCACATCTATGACTACTTTTTTACGCTTATCGCGGTTTTTGTTTACGGAAAGGTTCACCAGGTACTGAAGCGCGTCCAGCGTTTCGCCCCGTCTTCCGATCAAAATACCCAGGTCATTTCCTTCCAGGTTAATCATTAGATCGTGATCTCCCTCAGTTATCTTCATATCAACCTGCAGCTGCATAGCTTTAAAAACACCCTTTAACAAGTTGTCCGCTTTTTGAGAAGGACCGTCTTTTAAAACAACTTCCACCCGTGCCAACTTCGCTCCAAAAAAGCCAAGAAATCCTTTGGTCGGTTCACTGATAACCTTTATCTCAACCTCTTCCCGGGAAACCCCCAGGTCCTTGATGGCTGTTCCGATAGCCTCTTCTATCGTTTTCCCCGTTCTTTCAATAACCTTCAACTTTTCCCAGCCTCCCCTTTCACAACCATGGCCTGCTTGTTGATAAAGTACTGCTGGGCTCCACCGGCTATATTAAACACAACCCAGTACAGCGCAAGTCCCGCCGGAAACGTACTGGAAATCCAAGCAATAAAGACAGGCATAGTGTACAGCATCATTTTCTGCGTCGGGTCCGTTGTTGAAGTTGTCATTTTTGACTGGAGGTAAGTTGTGATTCCTGCCAGAAGCGGAAGTATAAAGTAAGGATCTTTATCACTCAAGTTTTGAACCCAAATAAAACTAGCGTGAGCCGCATTCACGTACGGAAAAGCAAAAAGCGACCGATACAAGGCAATCAAAATGGGCATCTGCACAAGCAACGGCAGGCACCCTGCAGCCGGGTTGACGTTATTCTCCTTGTACAATTCCATAATCATTTGCTGCATCTTCTTGGGGTCTTTTGCTTTCCACTTTTCCTGAATCTCTTTAACCTTTGGCTGTATTTGCTGCATTGCTAGCATGGATTTCATTTGTTTGTTCGTTAAGGGGTAAAGAACCACCTTAACAATAACCGTCAGCAGGATAATGGCGATGCCGTAACTCGGTAATCCAACTGTTTCAGTAACATAATACAACCAGTTTAAAAGCCAGGTCATACCATCTACAATGGCGTTAAAAAGTTGCAAACGACTATCCGCCTCCTCATCTGGCCTGTACAGGCCCAGCGGCTTATTTCTTTTTTAAACAGGGTCAAATCCACCCGGGTGAAATGGGTGACATTTTAAAACCCTTTTTACGGCCATCCAGGAACCCTTCCAGGCGCCGTATTTTTCCACTGCCTGCACGGCATAGTGAGAACATGTCGGATAAAACCGGCAGGTTGGTTTTTTAAGTGGGGAAATCACATTCTGATAAAACTTAAGCAATATAATTAAAACTCTTTTCAAAAGGGATCATCCCCTGTTAAAGCGTATTCTTTTCAGTAGTTTCAATAAACTAGCTTCAACTTGCTGGTAGCCCGACCCAACGATCTCCCGTCTTGCTAGCAATACAAAGTCAAAGCCTGCCGGGAAATGACCGTAATTTAAACGGCATGTCTCCCTGAACAAACGTCTAATCCTGTTCCTCGTAACGGCATTACCAACTTTTTTACTTGTTGTAAAGCCAAATCTAGATAGTTCTGTATTGTTTTGTAAATAATACAGAACTATATATCGATCAGCTACTGTCTTTCCATGGCTGTAAACCCGTCGGTAGTCTTTATTTTTTTTAAGGATGGTAAGGTCACCCATTGGTTCCTCAATTATCTATTATTACCATTACGTAGCTTAACCATACCCCTACCACGCTATACATTCAGAAAGGCCACTGTGATTTAGCGGCCTCACGCAGTTAATCTTTTTCTACCCTTTATTCTTCTTCTCTTTATTACACTTCGCCCTGAACGGGTTGCCATCCTGGACAGGAAACCATGAATCTTCTTATGCTTACGTGCCTTTGGTTGATAGGTACGCTTCAAATTACATACACCTCCTTTTAAAAATCTTTTTTACGGGGTACAACCAGGAAGAGTTTTGTAAAAATTTAAAAATATGTTAATTATAATATATCTGATATTCTTTTACTTAAATAGGAAGTAGAATTAATTAACATAATTAGTAATTTTTAACCCTTCTCTTTTACACACACTCCCAATTATATAATAATCATTTTTGAACGTCAAGGAGCAAGCGTTCTTTAACCTCCTGAGCAGGCCTGGCGCCAAATTGCCTCGCCAAAATGCCTGTTGATAACTCGAATAAAGTTTGATATGATTTTACCATTGGAAAATCCATGAAATACTTGGTTTCTGCACAGCCTGTGTACAAATATGTGGATAAATTTGTTGATTCTTTTAACCTTCAAAATGTTCACCAGTGAAGGAGATGTTTTAAGGTTTGTTTTTTGATAATATATGACTTTTTATTCTATAGGAGGGTCTGTTTTGGTTAGAAGTGAATTGTTGGAAGTTTGGGATGAAGCCCTCCATGTTCTAGAAAAGAAACTTAGTAAGCATTCCTACGATACCTGGTTAAAATCACTTAAACCTCTGGGAATTGATGAAAATAAGATCATTATTGAGGTGCCTAATCATTTTTCTCGCGGTTGGCTGAACGACCGCTACGCCCCAACTATAAAAAACGTATTGGTAAACATCCTCAAGCACGACATTGAGATACAGTTTCTGCTCTCCAGCGAAATTCGTGATGTATCCCCTCAGTCATCGAAAAGGGTTGTAGAAAACAGTCCCGAACTTATTAATATTTCCTTCTTAAACCAGAAGTATACATTTGACTCATTTGTTGTAGGAAACAGTAACCGCTTTGCGCATGCAGCCTGCCTGGCAGTGGCCGAATTACCCTCAAAAGCTTATAATCCTTTATTTATTTACGGTGGTGTAGGTTTGGGCAAAACCCACCTGATGCATGCCATTGGACATTTTACCCTGCAACATAGTGACGGGATTAAAGTGAGTTACGTTTCATCTGAAAAATTTACAAATGAATTAATTAACTCCATCCGGGATGATAAAACAGTTGAATTTAGAAACAAGTACCGTAACATGGATATTTTATTGGTGGACGATATCCAGTTTCTCGCCGGTAAAGAGCGCACGCAGGAAGAGTTTTTCCATACCTTCAATACACTACATGAAGCCAATAAACAAATTATCATTTCCAGCGACCGTCCTCCCAAGGATATCCCCACCCTTGAGGACAGGCTTCGTTCCAGGTTTGAATGGGGTCTAATCACAGACATTCAACCGCCCGATCTGGAAACTCGAATTGCAATTTTAAGAAAAAAAGCACAGATGGAAAACCTGTTCATTCCGGACGATTGCCTTGTTTTTATGGCGACACGGATCCAGTCTAATATCCGTGAACTGGAAGGCGCCCTGATCCGTGTTATTGCCTATGCATCCCTGAACCACGAAGAAATAAACCAGATGATGGTTGCAGAAGTCCTTAAAGATATGCTTCCTTCCGCAAAACCGAGGCAAATAACCGTTGAACTTATTCAAGAAATTGTTGCTGAAGTTTACAATATTCGAATGGATGATTTTAAAGCAAAAAAGAGGACGCGAAGCGTTTCCTTTCCCCGCCAGATCGCAATGTACCTGACCAGGGAATTAACTGATCTCTCTCTTCCCAAGATTGGTGATAATTTTGGAGGGCGAGACCATACAACTGTTATCCACGCCTGTGATAAAATCAACAATGAACTACAGAAAAGCCTTGACCTACAGGAAAAAATTAAATACTTAATTGATAGGATCGAAAAGCTAACAATACCTGTGAACTAATTGTCATTAAGCCTGTGAGTTCTTTTGATTGGCTTCCAGTTAGGTTTTTTTTGCTAAGATTTACCTCTCTCTTTACTAACAGGCCGCTTTTTTACAGCCGCCTGCCTTCTGTTGACTTTTTAACATAACCACAGGCCCTACTACTACTACTACTAGTTCTTATATAATAATAATAAACAAAAAACCGGAGAATCAGACATGAAAATTGTGACCAGTAAAGAGACATTGAACAATGCTATTCAAGTGGTACAAAGGGCCGTTTCGATTAGAAACCCTTTGCCTATCCTCGCCGGGATCAAATTTGAAACCCTGGAGGATCGTGTCTTTCTTACAGCCACCGACCTGGATATTGGCATACGTTGCTCTTTTCCGGCAGAGATTCTTGAACAGGGAACAGTTGTTTTGCCAGCAAAATATATTAGTGAATTGGTCAGGAGACTTCCTGAAGCACCTGTTTTTATTGAAGCAGATCCCGCTACCGGGAGTGCTAAAGTTCAATATGGACAATCAGAAACCCGGATCAACGGCTATCCACCTGAGGAATTCCCTGAATTTCCCATACCCGCCGGTATAAACACTTTTGCTTTACCCGGAGACTTATTGAAAGAAGTGGTCAGGCAGGTTGTTTTTGCGGCCGGGAATGACGAAAACCGCCCGGTATTTATGGGTGTGCTACTTGAAATAAACGGCGGTGAACTGCAAGTTGTGGCCACCGATACCTACCGTCTGGCCTGGCGCAAGGTTAAACTTGAAAATTGCGAAGAGCTTGATATAAATTTAATCATTCCTGGTAAAACTCTAAATGAGTTGGCTAGAATTATTAGTAGCTATGATCAGAAAATAGAGATCACAGTCGCCAAAAACCAAATTCTTTTTGTTGCGGACAATGTTTGGTTGATTTCCCGCCTGATCGATGGACAGTTTCCAAAATATAAACAGGTTATTCCAAAAAACTACGATTTGAGAGTCCGCCTAAAAACAAAAGAATTATTGGATGCCGCTGAAAGAGCCTCCCTTCTTGCCCGGGAAGGATCACCAGTGATTAAGCTTCAGGTTAATCAGGATATGCTGGTTGTGTCTGCAGCTTCGGAGGCCGGACGAGTGCATGAAGAGTTATCTGTTTTCCAGGAGGGGGAACCGCTCCAGGTAGCTTTTAATGCGCGCTACCTTGGTGATGTCTTGAAGATAATCGGAACAGATGAAATAATGTTTGAATTCACAGGGCCCCTCAGCCCCGGGATTATCAAGCCTGTTGGAGATATAGAGTATCTTTCGCTGCTTTTACCGGTACGTTTGCGTGAGGAGTGATTATGATACCTGAGTACGTCAGAGTGGAACGGGAAATCAAGTTGGACCAGTTTTTGAAATGGTCCAAGGCCGTTTCTACGGGGGGCCAGGGAAAGGCGCTGATTTTGTCGGGCCTAGTAAAGGTGAACGGTGAAATTGAGACCAGACGGGGAAGAATCCTCCAGGACAGGGACAGGGTCGAGGTGGGGGAGGCCGAGTTTTTGGTGGTTTGTTGTTAGGAGTGTTTAATGCTTGTACCTGAAACGCCTGGAAATGGCCAATTTCCGAAATTATATCAGGCAGGTCATTGAGCCCGGCCCATATTTTAACATCCTGGTTGGTCAAAACGCCCAGGGTAAGACAAACCTTCTTGAATCCATTTATCTGGCCTGTACGGGAAAGTCTTTTCGCACCTCAAAAGAACGAGAAGCGATTCACTGGGATAGTGAGTTTTCCACTATTCACAGCCTGCTTGAAACAGAAACTCATCAACTGGAAATAAAATTATTTCTTCAGCCCGGGAAAAAAAAGATTTTGGTAAACGGGATTGCGGCAAACAGGTATCCTTTGGGATGGCCCGGGGTTGTTTTGTTTACACCTGACGACCTTCTCCTGGTAAAGGGTTCTCCCCAGGAAAGGAGAAGATTTTTAGATTACGAGTTGGGATTTTTTCAACCACAGTACGGGCATTACTTATCCCGGTATTACCGTGTTCTTTCCCAGCGCAATAATCTTCTCCGTGAGATCAGGGATAAGAGACTTAAAAGCCATGCCCTCCAGGTCTGGAATGAACAACTGGGCCGCTATGGGGCAAAAATATTGTATTTCAGGCTGGAATTATTAAAAAAATTCAGTCCGCACCTGCGCGAATTGCATCTGCAACTAACAGCAGGACGTGAAAAATTCGAGATTAAATATCATTCCTCTTTTAAGGCTACAAATATAGACTCTGAAGAGGAACTATTTAAACAATATTTAAAAGCGCTGACTACAGTTCAAGAAGAAGAAATAGCCCGGGCCCAGACCCTTATTGGCCCTCACCGGGATGATCTTTCTTTTTTTTTAAACGGAGCCGACGCGAGAATTTATGGTTCTCAGGGACAGCAGAGAACCGTTGTTTTAACGTTAAAAATTTCGCAGATTACCCAATGGAAAAATGAAACTAGCGAATATCCGATTTTGCTTCTCGATGATGTGCTTTTAGAGCTTGACCGCGACCGCCGCCAGGCTCTTTTAAGCTATGTAACTGGAACAGTGCAAACCTTTATGACCTCAACCAGCAGTGAAAATCTAAAAATCGGCGCTAATGTGGAAAGAAAATTGTATAATATTGTAAATGGTAAAATTATAAAGAACCTTAAGGAGTGAAGAGAAATGTTTCTGCATCTTGGAGGAGATGTTGTGGTTCCTAAAAAAGATGTGATCGTGATCCTGGACATAAAGACCATGTCGGCGCCTACCACCCGGGAATTTATTGAGATTGCCAGGGATGAAGGCTTTATCAGAAATATTTCTAATAAAAATAAAGACAAGTCCTATGTAGTGACTACCAAGGAAATTTTTATTTCTCAAATCTCCTGTTCAACATTAAAGAAAAGATCCGAAATGATGTTAAATGATTAAATATTTTAAGGAAGATTTTGAGAAAAGAGTATTGTTATGATAAAATATAGTTTCAGAGTATTAAGAGTATTTAAAAGGAGTGTGTCTGGCATTGAATGATAAATCAAATAACGTCGGCTACGGAGCGGAAGACATTCAAGTCCTTGAAGGTCTTGAGGCTGTCCGGCGGCGGCCGAGCATGTACATCGGCAGCACCAGTGCCAGAGGTCTGCACCACCTGGTTTATGAAGTGGTCGATAACAGTATCGACGAGGCTATGGCGGGCTACTGCGACCAGATTGAGGTTATCCTAAAAGAAGATGATTCTGTAACCGTTATTGATAACGGCAGGGGAATTCCGGTCGATATTCACCCTAAAGTAGGTTTGCCCGCCGTGCAAGTAGCTTTAACCATGCTTCACGCCGGAGGAAAATTTGGCGGTGGAGGTTATAAAGTATCCGGGGGACTTCACGGGGTGGGGGTTTCCGTAGTTAATGCCTTATCCGAATGGCTGGAGGTGGAGGTCAGGCGGAACGGCTTAGTCTATCAACAAAAGTACACTAGGGGTGTACCGGCCACTGACTTAAAGGTCATTGGAAAGTCCAAAAACACCGGCACAAAGATAACTTTTAAGCCGGATTATGAGATATTTGAAGAACTCACATTCAACCATGACACTCTTACCCAGCGTTTAAGAGAACTCTCTTTTTTAAACATGGGCATTAAAATTATTATCAAGGACATGCGCAACGAAAGCGAAATTACTTTTCAACACGATGGCGGAATCAGGGACTATGTCAAATATTTAAATAAGAATAAGACACCTCTTCACAGTAAGCCCATTTATTTTCTAAAAAAGAAAGACAGTGTGCTTGTTGAAGTGGCTTTACAATATACCGATGTCTTTGTCGAAAGTATCTATTCGTATGCCAACAACATTAACACCATTGACGGCGGCACCCATGAAGCCGGCTTTAAGGCAGCTCTGACCAGAGTTATCAACGACTACGGGAGAAAATACAATCTGCTTAAAAATGGGACCGGTAATCTTTCAGGTGAGGATATCCGGGAAGGTTTAACCGCCATCATCAGCGTCAAGGTGACGGACCCTCAGTTTGAGGGACAGACCAAGACAAAGCTTGGTAATAGCGATGTTCGGGGCATAGTTGATAACGTGATGGGAGAAGGATTGGCGACATTTTTGGAGGAAAACCCCGCTGTGGGCAAGCGAATCCTGGAAAAATCCCTCACTGCTTCCAGGGCCCGCGAAGCGGCCCGCAAGGCGAGGGAATTGACCCGGCGCAAGAGCGTGCTGGAGAATTCGACCTTGCCGGGCAAACTGGCAGACTGTTCGGACCGAGATCCCTCCGTCTCCGAACTATACCTGGTAGAGGGTGACTCTGCCGGTGGATCGGCCAAGCAGGGTAGGGACCGGCGCTTTCAGGCAATCCTTCCCCTGCGGGGAAAAATTTTAAATGTAGAAAAGGCGCGTCTTGATAGAATCTTGGGCAATGTAGAGATCAGGGCCATGATCACTGCCATGGGAACCGGAATTGGGGATGAATTTGATATCAACAAGGCCAGGTATCATAAATTAATCCTGATGTCCGATGCGGATATCGACGGCGCCCACATCAGGACACTATTGCTGACGTTTTTTTACCGCTATATGCGCCCGCTCATCGAGGCCGGGTACGTATTCATCGCACGACCACCGCTCTATCGGGTTAAAAAGGGCAAGACCGAAAACTATGTTTATAGCGATGCGGAACTGGAAAAAATATTACAAAAAACCGGCAGAAACGGAGTTAACATCCAGCGATACAAAGGTTTAGGGGAAATGAACGCCACCCAGTTATGGGAAACCACAATGGATCCGGAAACCAGGACAGTCTTGCAGGTAAACCTGGAAGATGCTATCGAGGCCGACGCCATCTTCTCAATGCTGATGGGAGACCGGGTGGAGCCCAGGCGGGATTTTATCCAGGAAAATGCCAGGGCAGTCCGAAATCTGGACGTATGACCGGCGTCAAGCGAAGCTAATTTTTTCAGAGCGAGTCATGAAACGGGAATTTAAGGCCTGTAACAGAAACACCTGGGGAATTTCTCCGGGTGTTTCTGTTACAGGCCTCTATTTTAGGAATACCATATATTAGTAAATAATAGATTTGCAGAGATTTATAAAGCGCCTTAAACCTATCTTAATTAATTGGCTAAATATCGGGTTTGCACCGGTGTGGTAGTATAAAAAGCAAAACGAGGTGGTAATTAATGTCAAAAATAACTGCTTTAAAAAAATTACCTTTAAAGCAAAAGGCAGTTGAGCCAAATAGAAACAGCCGGATGGTAAATATTGAAATACCTGGTACAATTATGCAGGCAGTCCAGGGGTATATTAAGGATCAGGCCTGCTCAATAACCCAGTTCTGGAAGGAGGCAGCTAGTCTGCGTCTTCAGGCGGAAGACATGCAGTCAGCAAGGGGGGAACTGGATAGGATTCTTGGTCAGATTGCCTATGCAGAGAAAAAGTTGGGGTATTTGCATGAAAGAGATCAGGAGTTGTGCGAAAGGGAATTGAGAATTGAGGAAGTAGAGCTTAGCCAGGTGGCCCTGCACGAAGAACGACTGCAAAAATTAAATCAAAGAGCAAGGGAGCAGGATGAGGAATATGTGGCCAAAATGGCAAAGTTCCGGGAAATGGTTTTAAAGCAGGAGGAAGAATACCAAATCCGCCTCGAAGCCATTGAGTCCCAGGTCAGGGGAAGAAGCGGGGAATCCCGCCAAAACCACGAGATGGACTACCTGAAAAGGGAACGGGAACTAATCAGGCAAGAGTCCCAGATCAAGGTCCGGGAAGAGATTGCTCTGGAAAAAGAAAAGTTCTGGTCCACTATGTATGATGCGGTGGTCAAGTTAACCCGGGTCTGTGGAGCTGTCAAATAAAAATACCTGGTTTTTAGATAGACCCATTAAGTGCCTTGCGCGGCAGGGGAGCGCAACCCCGGGCGTTTCCCGACCGGTTGGCTCGGCTGGAGAAAGGCTGCATTTATTTCAGACGGGCCTGCCGGGACCTGGTGGAATCCAAAAATGGAACAGGGGAGTGCAAGGCGAAAGTATAACACACCTAAAAAAGGGGGGGTAAAGAAATATAAAAAAAACCCTGAATTAATACGGTTTAGCGAAGGCCGTGGTATAAACAATGAAAACATACAGGTGAGGTGGTGCTCCTTGCTTGTCTAAAGTCGCAAAAACCCCTCCACCGGCCAATCCCCACGGCCAAAAGCGGTGCGCAGCAATAAATGATGCAGGAATCGCCGGGAAGTGATTAGGATGAAAACGATTAAATAGGGAGGGCAGGGCATGAGAATTATTACAAACTACAGGCCTTCAAAAGGTCAAAGGATCAAGTCTTTATTAATGACATTGATGTTGCTGGCCATGGCCTTTCTTGCCGGGGCCGCCGTGCAAAACACGGCCCACTTCCTGCAAGATTTGGTAGATGCAGTGCCTGTTGCCCTGGACGGAATGAAAACATTCCTGCGGGAACGGTTTGTTTTTAAAGTGAACACATTGGCCGGCCAGTTAAAATGGACTGCTGTGATCTCTCTTTCAATTTTGATGAATTCTTTATCCCAACGGGTCAGGAGTCCTTAAAGGCACAAAAAACATCCCTTTTAACCTATTTCAAAAACAGAGAAGAGTAGATCTGGAAAAGAAATGAGGTGGTAAGTTTGCTTGAATAAACCCCCGGTCTTTTTATAAAAAAGGAAGGGGGCTTAATAAAAAATCATTTAGGCAGTGATAAGGCATTATTATTCTGGGGTTAAAGATCATGCCCAGGGAGTTTAAACCTTCTCAGCGGGCCTGGCTGCCAGGTGATCAGTAAGAAAGTAAGAGGTTTTAGGTTTGGGAGCGGGCTTAAGTAGCCCGCTCTTTTTAACCAGCCCTGATTGGCTTAAATTGCATTTGACAACGTATTCTGGTATAATTCCCTCGAAGAAAAAAAATGGTAGAGGTGACCGTTTTGCCCTCCTTAACGGGTACAGTTATTCCGGTAAATATTAACGATGAAATGAAAAATTCCTACCTGGACTATGCCATGAGCGTAATTGTGGGGCGGGCGCTCCCGGACGTTAGGGATGGACTAAAACCGGTGCACAGGCGCATCCTTTACGCCATGCACAGTCTCGGACTGACGCCGGACAAATCCCATCGCAAGTGCGCTTACATTGTCGGTGAAGTACTTGCGAAATACCACCCGCACGGGGATGTGGCCGTTTACGACGCCCTGGTCCGCCTGGCCCAGGACTTTGCCAGTCGGTATCCCCTGGTAGACGGTCATGGAAACTTCGGCTCCGTGGACGGGGACTCCGCTGCAGCGATGCGCTACACTGAGGCCCGGATGGCCAGGATAGCGACGGAAATGATGTCCGATATAGAAAAGGATACCGTTGACTTTATCCCCAATTACGATGAAAAAAACGAAGAACCAACTGTTTTGCCTGCCCGGATCCCCAACCTGCTAATCAACGGATCGGCCGGTATTGCCGTTGGAATGGCCACCAACATCCCTCCCCACAATCTTGGAGAGGTTATTGATGGGGTTATTATGTTAATAAATAATCCTGATGCGGATATTAGGGAATTGATGAGCGTCATTACAGGCCCGGACTTTCCGACTGCAGGCCTGATCATGGGCAGGGAAGGCATCTGGAGCGCGTACCGTACAGGACGGGGCAGCATCAAAATGCGCGCCCAGGCTACCATTGAACCGATTGCCGGCGGCAAACACAGTATTGTTGTCACAGAGATTCCCTACCAGGTAAACAAGGCCAGGCTTATAGAAAAGATTGCGGAGTTGGTGAAAGAAAAAAAACTGGAAGGGATCAGCGACCTCCGGGACGAGTCGGACCGGAGCGGAATGAGCATTTACATTGAATTAAAAAGAGATGCCAACCCCCAGGTTGTTTTAAACCAGCTGTACAAACACACCCCGATGCAGGATACATTCGGGGTCAATATGTTGGCATTGGTTGATGGTGAACCCCGGGTCTTAAATTTAAAACAGGTCCTGTTTTACTACCTGGAACATCAAAAGGATGTAATTGTTAGGCGCACCCGGTTTGAGCTGAACAAGGCGGAAGCCAGGGCTCACATCGTGGAAGGTTTGCGTATTGCCCTGGCCTACATGGATGAAGTGATCAAAACAATCCGGGCTTCCCGGACCACGGATATCGCCAAAAAGGCCCTGATGGAAAAGTTCACCCTTTCCGAAAAACAGGCTGAGGCCATCGTTGAAATGCGCCTGAGACAGTTGACCGGGTTAGAACAGGAAAAATTGGAGCAAGAGTATAAGAATCTTGTGGAAAGAATCACTTACCTGCGTTCGGTGCTTGATGATGAGCGGAAAGTCCTTGGCATTATTAAAGACGAGCTTACCGCTTTAAGGAAAAAGTATGCCGATGCGCGGCGCACGGTGATTATGAATGAAGATGTGAGTTTTGAAACAGAAGACTTAATTCCGGAAGAAGATATGGTTATTACTATTACCAACCAGGGCTACATCAAGAGAATCTCCCTGGATACCTATCGCAGTCAGCGCCGGGGCGGGCGCGGTGTGACGGCCATGGGCACCAAGACAGAGGACTTTGTCCGTCATCTTTTTATTACCACAACACATCACTTCTTCCTTTTCTTTACCAACCAAGGCAAGGTTTACCGACTCAAGGTGCACGAGATCCCCGAAGCGGGACGCCAGGCCAAGGGCACAGCCGCCGTAAACCTGCTCTTCATTGGAAACGAAGAAAAAATAACGACTGTGATTCCGGTTCGCGAATTTGATACAGGCCAGTATCTTTTCATGGCCACTCGCAGTGGGATGGTTAAAAAAACATCTCTAAACGATTACGACACCTCCCGCAGGGACGGCCTTATTGCCATTGCCCTGAAAGAGGGGGATCAGTTGGTCGATGTCAAATTGACCAGCGGGGAAGAAGCGATTATTTTAGCAACCAGGGGCGGTAAGGCCATTCGCTTTATGGAAGATGAGGTGCGCCCAATGGGGCGGGTTGCACGGGGTGTAATAGGGATTAGGTTGACCGGAAGAGACGAAGTCATCGGCATGGAAACGGACCACCCGGATGCCTATTTACTTGCCGTTACGGCTAACGGCTTCGGCAAGCGCACCCAACTTTCCGAGTACCGCTTACAGGCCAGGGGTGGCAAAGGCATTATCAACATCAGAACCTCGGAGAGAAACGGTCCGGTGGTCGCCGTTGAAGTTGTCGGAAATGAAGAAGAAATCATGATTATCAGTGCTGAGGGTATAATTATCCGGTTTAAAGCGGAAGATATATCAATTATCGGTCGGTCCACACAGGGTGTGACCCTGATGCGGCTTGACCCGGGAGATTCTGTCGTAGCCGTGGCGAAAGTGGATGCCGAAGAATAAATAGAGTTTATAACATTTGTGTTAAAAAAATGTTATAAAGTGCTTAAACATGGCTTGACAGAGATAAGACCCTGTGCTAAATTTAATATTGTGCTGCTCGGTAGGTGCTTGCCGACCGGGTGTACAAATCAGAGGGCCGGAGCATTTAATTTTCACAAGCGGCAGAAAAGCTAAGAAAGCCAGAAATTGG
>ENA-UOOH01000680-UOOH01000680.1-fermentation-metagenome-genome-assembly--contig:-NODE-680-length-37050-cov-14.388890_pt1 | contig 37050 bp, 38 predicted proteins | sample MGYA00245778_ERZ724025 | MGnify/ENA primary metagenome ERZ724025 (study PRJEB28704, sample SAMN03018313) | fermentation metagenome | biome: anthropogenic terrestrial biome; feature: soil; material...
GGCAGTTTGACTGGGGCGGTCGCCTCCCAAAGAGTAACGGAGGCGCCCAAAGGTTTCCTCAGCGCGGATGGAAATCGCGCGAAGAGTGTAAAGGCATAAGGGAGCTTGACTGCGAGAGAGACATCTCGAGCAGGGACGAAAGTCGGGCTTAGTGATCCGGCGGTGCCGAGTGGAAGGGCCGTCGCTCATCGGATAAAAGCTACCCCGGGGATAACAGGCTTATCTCCCCCAAGAGTTCACATCGACGGGGAGGTTTGGCACCTCGATGTCGGCTCATCACATCCTGGGGCTGGAGAAGGTCCCAAGGGTTGGGCTGTTCGCCCATTAAAGTGGTACGTGAGCTGGGTTCAGAACGTCGTGAGACAGTTCGGTCCCTATCCATCGCAGGCGCAGGAGAATTGAGAGGATCTGTCCCTAGTACGAGAGGACCGGGATGGACAGACCGCTGGTGTACCAGTTGTCTCGCCAGAGGCACAGCTGGGTAGCTATGTCTGGAAAGGATAAGCGCTGAAAGCATCTAAGCGCGAAGCCAACCTCAAGATGAGTTCTCCCACTCCGCAAGGAGGTAAGATCCCATCAAGAACAGGTGGTTGATAGGCCGGGTGTGTAAGTGTAGTGATGCATTAAGCTGACCGGTACTAATAGATCGAGGTCTTGACCTTAAAAACTTTCTTTCCCCTGCAGTTTCCAAAGAATTTGATAAAGCAATAAAATTTCCTGGTGACAATAGCGGAGAGGCCACACCCGTTCCCATCCCGAACACGGCAGTTAAGCTCTCCAGCGCCGATGGTACTGCGGTTTTTCCGTGGAAGAGTAGGTCGTTGCCAGGAATAAATTATTTTCTGGGGCTGTAATTGAAAGCCAAGCAAGGCAGGCAAGGGGACGGTTCTGTTGCCTGCCGGAACATCGCCTGGTATAATATAGTTGTGTGGGAAGGTGAGCGAAGTGACGAGAAGAGCAAGGGAAATGGCCGAGACTGGCGTTTATCATATCATGCTGCGCGGCAATGAGAGAAAGTCGATTCTCGCTAGTGATGGGGAGAAACAATTCTTTCTGGACTGTATAAGAGGCAAGCAGAATGAAACTAATTTCTCGTTACATGCCTACTGTCTGATGGACAATCACGTTCATCTGCTTATTAACATACAAGATAATGAATTGGCATCTATCATGAAAGGCATAGCGACACGCTATGCCTTTTTCTATAATAATAGACACAATAGAGTTGGCCATGTATTCCAGGACCGGTTTAAAAGCGAACCGATAGAGGATGAAAGATACCTTTTGGCCGCTGTTCGATATATTCATAACAATCCGGTGAAAGCAGGAATGGTTTCAAATCCGGAAGACTACCGGTGGAGCAGTTATTGGGCTTACATCCAACCAGAGCTCTTCGGGGAAGAATGGATAGACAGCGCGTCTATTCTTGGCATTATTGCACTGGACAGAAAGAGTGCGATCGAGGAGTTTATACGATTTTCTAAAGATGTGGTCGAGGAAACATTTATTGACATCGAGGAAAAGTCAGGGATTAAAACACTTGACGAAGGAGGTTGTATTCTGAGGGAGTACCTGAAGCAAGAGGGTTTGCCAATCACCATTAAAGAAATCAAGGAGAACCAGGAATTGAGGCAGAAGGCCATCGTTTTTCTGCGGGCCAATACGCAATTGTCTCAGCGAAAAATTGCTATCTTACTGGGGATAGACAAAAGCATTGTGGAGAAAGTGAAATTATAAACAAGCAGGCAACAGAACCGTCCCCTTGCCTGCCTCCATCTATAGTTTAAAGCTATGACAAAGCATACAAATCAAGTATTACGCTATGTCTAAAGCCGCATGGTATATTATTGCCACTATAGTTGGAAGGTGAGAGATATCATGAAAACAGCAACCATCGGTTACCCGAGAGTAGGGACTTTACGGGAACTAAAATTTGCAACCGAGAAGTATTTTGAAGGCGTTTTATCAAAAGCGGAGCTTCAAGACACTGCTGCTCTTCTCAGGAAAACACATTGGCAAATGCATATTAATAATGGCATTGATTTTATCCCATCCAATGATTTTTCTTTTTATGATAATATGCTGGATACGGCAGTTTTGCTTAATGTGGTTCCCAAACGCTACAGCTCTTTACAGCTAGATTCCTTGGAAGAGTATTTTGCCATGGCTAGAGGTTATCAGGGACTTAATGGCGATGTTAAGGCCCTGGCAATGAAGAAATGGTTCAATACCAATTACCATTATATTGTGCCTGAGATCGAGGATGACACAGAAATTTCACTGACTGGAACCAAGCCGTTTGATGAATTCTTGGAAGCCACAAATTGGGGGATCGTAACCAAACCTGTTATCATCGGAGCTTTTACCTTTTTAAAGCTCGCAAGATTTACCGGCAATAAAACAGCGATTGATTTTACCAAAGATATTATCGTGGCATACTCGAAGATTCTTAAGAAGTTTAATGATTTAGGCGCTGAATGGATACAGTTTGACGAGCCTGCGCTGGTTATGGACTTAAGCGCAGATGACGTTGCTCTTTTAAAGAAAATCTACGGTGAGATCCTTTTAGCAAAGGACAGTACAAAGGTGCTTTTACAAAGCTATTTCGGCGATCTGCGCGACTGCTACCAGGAGGTCACCACGCTGCCGTTTGATGGGATAGGACTCGATTTTATCGAGGGTAATCATTCGCTGGAACTGGTCAAACACTTTGGTTTCCCCGCAGATAAAACCCTTTTTGCCGGTGTTGTAAACGGCAAAAATATCTGGCGCAACAACTATAGCCAAACCCTGCTTATCCTTGATGAATTAAAGAAAACCCGCGCGACTATTGTTTTGAATACCTCCTGTTCGCTCTTGCACGTTCCGTACACCATAAAAAATGAAGAGTCACTAACTGATGAGTTTAAAAAACATTTTGCCTTTGCGGAGGAAAAAATGGGGGAACTGGCCGACCTGAAGAAAATTACCGCAAGCAATACCCCGGCTGAAATTACTGAATATATTAAAAACACCAGGCTTTTCAAAGAAAGCAGATTCTGCACGGACGCATCGGTGCAAGCTGCGGTTTCCTCACTTACACCGGAGGATTTCATCAGACATCCTGCATTTCATGAACGTGAAAAGATACAGAAGGCGGTATATAATCTGCCCTTGTTGCCAACCACAACCATCGGTTCATTCCCGCAGACGGCAGAGGTCAAAGCGAACCGCTCCGCTTTTAAAAACGGTAAAATTACATCAAAGCACTACATCGAATTTAATAAAAAGAAAATTGCGGAATGTGTTGCGCTGCAGGAAAAAATCGGGCTTGATGTGCTGGTTCACGGCGAATTTGAGCGCAACGATATGGTTGAATATTTCGGTGAATGCCTTAACGGGTTCCTTTTCACACAAAAAGCATGGGTACAGTCTTACGGTACTAGATGCGTTAAACCACCTATTATATGGGGTGATATTTCCCGTTCCCAAGCAATGACGGTCGATTATATCGTATACGCGCAATCGCTTACCAAGAAATACATGAAAGGGATGCTTACCGGTCCGGTCACGGTTTTGAACTGGTCGTTTCCCCGCGAGGATATTTCATTGCAAGAATGCGCCTTTCAGATCGCTCTGGCCATCAGACAAGAAGTGCTTGAGCTTGAAGCTAACGGTATAAAAATTATTCAGATTGATGAAGCTGCTCTTCGTGAAAAGCTCCCGCTAAGAAAAAGTGATTGGCACTGCGAATACCTGGACTGGGCGATTACTGCATTCAGGCTGGTACACAGCGGGGTTAAAGCCGAGACGCAGATTCATACCCATATGTGTTACAGCGAATTCAGCGATATTATAAAAGATATTGACGAGATGGATGCGGATGTTATCACCTTCGAGGCTTCCCGTTCCGACCTGGCAATTATCGATGTATTGAACCGGTGCGGATTTAAGACGGCAGTCGGTCCGGGGGTTTATGATATCCACTCACCTAGAATCCCCGGTACTGAGGAAATCAAGGAAGCAGTTTTTAAGATGCTTAAAAAAATACCCCAGGAAAAGCTCTGGGTAAATCCCGATTGCGGACTCAAAACGAGAGGAAATGCGGAAACAATTCCGAGCCTGAAAAACCTGGTTGATGCTGCCCAGGAAGTAAGAAGGAGCTTACAGCTATGAGAACATCAGAAATCTTTAATAATAAAACCGTGCTGTCGCTGGAAATTTTTCCTCCCCGGCGCACAGCCTCAATTGGAATCATATACAAAACGCTTGAAGAGTTGCAAGGATTAAACCCGGACTTTATCAGCGTAACTTATGGTGCCGGCGGAAGTGAAACCAACACCGCAACCTTGGAAATTGCTTCAGCAATCAAAAACAATTACGGAATTGAGAGCGTGGCGCATCTTCCATGCATCAATCTTAACAAAGATGAAGTGCTGAATATGCTGGAAGGCTTTAAACAAGCAGGAGTTGAAAATGTTTTGGCTTTGCGCGGTGATGTGAATCCTGCCTTGGTGCCAAAACAGGATTTTCGCTATGCCAGCGACCTGGTTTCGTTCATCAAGGAAAACGGCGATTTTAATATTATCGGAGCATGTTACCCGGAGGGGCACAGTGAGAGCTCCAGCCTGCTTGACGATATACGCAATCTTAAAATCAAGGTGGATGCCGGGACGGACCAGCTGATCACCCAGTTGTTTTTTGACAACAGTTACTTTTATTCATTTCGGGAACGAGCCAGTGTTGCAGGAATAAATGTACCGATTGAAGCTGGAATTATGCCGGTGGTAAATAAAAGACAGATTGAAAGAATGGTATCGCTGTGCGGCGTAAAGCTTCCGAAAAAGTTTGTAACCATGATGGAGAGATATGAGAATAATCCTGAAGCCATGCGTGATGCAGGGATTGCTTATGCCGTTGATCAAATTGTCGATCTTATAGCGCAAGGGGTAGATGGAATACACTTATATACGATGAATAACTCATATATTGCCAAGAAAATCTATGCAGCCATAAGCACTCTGCTGGTGGCATAAAGCGGGGTTATGATAATACAGTATAACCGTATTCAGAAATCAGCCGCTTTAATTCGGTGATATATTCAGATGCGATCGCACTCAGATGGGCCTTCTCATTGGCTATCCAACCCACCAGCATTTTTTCTTCCGTTTCCAGCGGCACGGAAATAATATTATCACCGTTTAGATCGCTGTTTAGAACGCCTGTGCAAATAGTGTATCCATTCAGCCCGATCAGCAGATTGAATAGCGTTGCGCGGTCGCTGACATGGATGGTTTTCTTATGTGGAGCGGTGCTCAAGATCTCCTCTGAGAAATAGAATGAATTATATTCACCTTGCTCAAAGGCCAGGAAAGGAAAATCATCCAGATCTTCAAGAGTGACCGAATTTTTATAGGCAAGCGGGTGAAGCGAACTGATAAAAACATGTGGGTCAGCTTTAAAAAGAGGGTTAAAGGTCAAGTGATTCTCTTTTAAAAGCTTATTAAGTACTTTTTCATTAAAGTCGCTTAAATATATTATGCCCAGCTCGCTGCGGAGATTCTTGACATCTTTAATGATTTCATAGGTCCTCGTTTCACGAAGTGTAAATTCATACTCATCCACATCTAATGCCAGAAGAAGATTCACAAAGGCGTTGACAGCGAAAGCGTAATGTTGAGTTGAAACGGAGCATAGCTGTTTTGAGGGCTTTTTGCCCAGATAACGCTGTTCCAGAAGTTCGGTCTGCTCTACAACCTGTCGCGCGTAAGAAAGAAATTCCGTACCGTCAATGGATAATGATATACCTTTCGTTGTGCGGTGAAATATCTCTATTCCTAGTTCGCTTTCAAGCTCTTTGACAGCATTTGAAAGGCTTGGCTGTGAGATGAAAAGCTGCTTGGCGGCTTCGGTAATTGAGCCGCATTCAACTATTTTGATAATGTATCTTAATTGTTGAAGTGTCATAGTCCCACCCTCTTACTATCATTTTTACAATACATTGTTTCCAGAAACCGCTTGTGATCAATGAGTTTGACGAGAGCTTGTGGTTGGCAGTCATTGATAAAGTAATAATCCATGATGCTGATGATATCCATTTTACTTTCAGAGATGGTATGGTAATTATAGTTTTAATAATTATAAACTACTAACCGCGGGCTGGCTACAATTCCGGTCCTGCGGGTATTTTTTATGAATTAATTATCATGACATTGACAGATGTCGATATGCTTGATACACTATAAACATATCGAGATGTTTGAATGTAATCGAGACATATAAATATGACGGGAGTGAGGTTTGATGAACTCTTATGCCGATTATGTTCCAGTATTTAAAGCGTTATCAGATGAGACGCGTTTAAAGATAATTGATATGCTGTCATGTGGTGAGATGTGCGCATGTGACATATTGGAAAAGTTCAGTATTTCTCAGTCAACGCTCAGCTACCATATGAAAATACTGACTGAAAGCGGCCTGGTTAATGGTGTTCGCGATGGGGCGTGGATGAGATATACGCTTAAAAGTGAAAGAACAGAGGATGCTATTAATTTTATCAACTATATAACTAATGAAAAGGACGATTGTATCTGTAAGCAGGCTAGCTGCAAAGTATGCGCTGAAGAAAAATGAGGAGGAATCCTAACATGAGAAAAATTGAGATTTTTGATCCGGCCATGTGCTGTAGCACCGGGGTGTGCGGCCCGTCAATTGATCCGGAGCTGATGAGGATTGCTACAGTAATTAATTCCTTAAAAGATAAAGGAATAATCATTAAGAGACATGGCTTGTCTAATGAACCGCAGGACTTTATTGCGAATAAAGTAATCAGCGACCTTCTGCAGAAAGAGGGAGCAGAAATACTACCCGTAACGCTGGTAGATGGTGCGGTGGCAAAAACCAAAGAATACCCAACTAATGAGGAAATTGAAAAATGGCTGGAAATAGAAATAGAGTCGAAACCGGCAGTCATCATAAACAGTAGCTGTGGCCCAAAGGGGTGCTGTTAATTATGAATACCAAATCATTTGATATAAATAAAATTAATCTTACCCAATACTTGTTTTTTACCGGCAAAGGCGGGGTGGGAAAGACATCTGCAGCATGTGCTGTAGCAGTAAATTTGGCAGACAGCGGCAAAAAAGTGCTGCTTATAAGCACTGACCCGGCTTCAAATTTGCAGGATGTTTTTAATACCGAATTAAACGGCAAGGGCGTACAGATTGAGGGTGTTCCCGGACTGGTAGTTGCCAACCTTGATCCGGAAGAAGCAGCCAGAGAATACCGGGAATCGGTTATATCTCCATATAGGGGAAAACTGCCCGACAGCGTAATTAATAATATGGAGGAACAGCTTTCAGGTTCTTGTACCATTGAGATTGCGGCCTTTGACCAGTTTTCACACTTTATCACCGACAATACAAGCGAAAATGAATTTGATTATATCATTTTTGATACCGCCCCGACCGGGCACACTCTGCGGATGCTGCAGCTGCCTTCAGCCTGGAGTAATTTTATTGCGGAAAGTACTCATGGAGCCTCATGTTTAGGCCAGCTTGCAGGGTTGCAGGATAAAAAAGATATGTATAAAAATGCGGTAATAAACCTTGCCGATAAAGCTAAGACTACACTTATCCTGGTTTCCAGGCCGGAAGAAACACCTCTGCTGGAAGCTGAACGGTCCAGCCAGGAATTGAGCAATTTAGGAATTAACAATCAGCTTCTCATTATCAACGGGGTGCTGGGTGAAGCATCAGATGATCTGTCACAAAAAATATTATCCAAGCAACAGCATGCCCTTAAAAACTTGCCGCCCGGATTAAGAGGATTTAAGGCCTATACGATCCCCTTGCGCTCCTATAACATATTAGGCTTGGATAAAATAAGGGCGTTCTTGAATAGCGATGCTTATATAAGTGCAGATGCAAAAAATAAATTAACGGATTTGAAACCTATAAATGATCTGGTTGAGGATATATACGCAGCCGGTAAAAAGGTCATTTTCACGATGGGCAAGGGCGGCGTAGGCAAGACATCTGTAGCAGCCACGATTGCCGTGGCGCTTTCTAAGAAGGGTGTTAAGGTGCATTTAACATCAACCGACCCAGCCGATCATCTTAGCTATGTTTTTTCTGGTGCGGAGAATATAAGCGTTAGCCATATTGATGAAAAGAAGGAACTGAAAGACTATCAAAATGAAGTACTGGCTAAGGCCCGCGAAACCATGAGCGAGGACGATGTTGCCTATATTGAGGAAGATTTGAGATCACCCTGCACCCAGGAGATTGCCGTATTTAGAGCATTTGCAGAAATAGTAGATAAAGCGGAAAATGAGGTTGTTATTATAGATACAGCCCCAACCGGCCATACCTTATTGCTTCTGGACTCAACCCTCAGTTATCACCGGGAGGTGCAAAGGACCAAAGGCGAAACTCCTGTATCGGTACAGAGATTATTACCAAGACTGCGGGACGAAAAACAGACTGAGGTGGTCATCGTTACATTGCCGGAAGCTACCCCTGTGTTTGAAGCGATACGATTGCGCGAAGATTTAAGCCGAGCTGGTATTAATAACAAATGGTGGGTGGTCAATCAGTCTCTTTCCGTAGCAGATACAAATAATCCCATGCTTGCTGCGCGGGCTGAGGCTGAAAGAACCTGGATCGAGAAAGTGCAACAAATTAGTGATGATAACTTCGTGGTTATTCCCTGGTTACAGGATCCCTCCATCAAGAATATCGGCAACTTTAAAGATTAGGGGTGAAGTTTATGATGATTAACGCTGGTCTAAAGGCTGTTTATAGAGGAAAAGCATATCATAGGCTTCAAAACGGAATATACAGTTCCGGAGACAGTTTAACAATAATAAGGGGATAATGCATTATGAATGATAAAGAAGAGATCAGAGAATTTATCAGAAAGAATTATTCTGAGGTAGCATTGCAAGGTTCAGCAGGGGGATGTTGCAGTAGTGGCTGCAGCTGCAGTGGCCCACAGATAAACATTAAGGATGCATCTATTAATATAGGTTATTCGGAAAGCGACTTTGAGGATATCCCAATTGAATCCAATATGGGTTTAGGATGCGGAAATCCAATAGCTATGGCGGCACTTAAAAAGGGTGAAATTGTACTTGATCTGGGAAGCGGTGGCGGCTTTGACTGCTTCCTGGCTCGAAAGCAGGTAGGGGAAAGTGGTTATGTTATCGGTATAGATATGACCCCGGAAATGGTCAAACTCGCCAGGCAGAATGCTGAACAAAGCGGTTATAAAAATATTGAATTCAGGCTGGGAGAGATTGAACACCTGCCGGTAGCAGATGGATCAGTTGATGTCATAATATCAAATTGTGTTATTAATTTGGCCTTGGAAAAACAGCAGGTTTTTAATGAAGCTTATAGGGTGCTTAAACCTGGAGGGCGGCTATCCATATCTGATATAGTAGCCACGGCACAAATACCTGAGTATATGAAAAATGATCTGGTCAGTTTGGTTGGCTGTATTGCCGGAGCTGAGTATGTGGGCAATATCGAAAATATGCTCAAAAACGCTGGTTTTGAAAACATTCGCATGATTCCTAAAGATAACAGTAAAGAGATAATCAAAAGCTGGGTTCCCGGTAAAAACATAGAGGAACTTGTGGCATCCTATATAATCGAAGCTGATAAATACGAATACAATATGCCTTAAAATAACTCGAATAGAGAAGGTGATACGTTGGAAAATGAAGCGCGGTTATCTTTCCTTGATAAGTATTTAACCTTATGGATCTTCATAGCAATGGGTATTGGTGTCTTAGGCGGATATCTATTTCCAAATTTAGCCCAATCGCTGAGTCAATTCAGTACCGGCACCATATCCTGGCCGATCGCCATCGGCTTGATCATTATGATGTACCCTCCTTTAGCCAAGGTAAAGTACGAAGAAATAGGGAAAGTAGCCCAGAATAAAAAGGTATTCTCATTCTCTTTGTTGCAGAACTGGGTCGTAGGACCTATTTTAATGTTTATTTTGGCCATAATTTTCTTTAGTAATAAACCTGGTTTTGCCATAGGGCTTATCATAATTGGTTTGGCCCGTTGCATCGCCATGGTCATTGTTTGGAACACTCTCGCCAAAGGAGACAATGAATATTGTGCCGCCTTAGTGGCGCTGAACTCAATCTTTCAGATACTTTTGTATACGGTGTATATCTATATCTTCGTTACGCTTATTCCAAAATGGCTGGGACTTTCTTGGGGAGGGCAGGTTGTCGATGTATCTATGATAGACGTGGCCAAGAGTGTGCTTATTTATTTAGGTATTCCCTTCGCCGCCGGATTCCTCACCAGATTTAGCTTAATCAGAGTGAAAACCAAAGAATGGTATGAAAAAGTATTTATCCCCAAGATTTCACCTTTGGCACTCATTGCTTTGCTGTATACGATCGTGATTATGTTTATAACTAAGGGTGAGCAGATTATTCAGAATCCGTTTGATGTCATAAATATTGCCATTCCGCTTCTTATCTATTTTGCAGTTATGTTCTTTGCCAGCTTTTTTGCAGCTTATCGGTGGGGATTTAGATATGATCAGACCGTGACATTAGCATTTACCGCTGCAAGTAACAATTTTGAGTTAGCTATTGCCGTCGCTGTCGCGGTTTTCGGAATTGCCTCTGATGTGGCGTTTACTGCTGTTATAGGTCCATTAGTTGAAGTACCGGTTATGATAAGCTTAGTAAATTCAGCTTTGTTTTTTAAGAGAAAATACTTTGATGATAAAGGTTTGCCAAAACTTTACGAGGGGACTTAAGTTGTGCCGGACAGATACAAGGCAGCATTCATATGTGTTCATAATTCATGCCGTTCCCAAATGGCTGAGGCCTATATAACCTTGGCAAGTACTACAATCAGATGGGGTTGGAATAACACCCTCTCCCTTTCTGAAGTCTGATAAGCAACGACTATAACCTCTCACCCCTTACTCTCGTAAAGAAAGTGCCTGTGCTTATACTTTATAGCAATTTTCGGATAATATCGTCACGCTGGCCGTACATAAAGTCAATGATGGGAATTTCTATAAGGGTATAGGCACCGGGCTTCTGTTTGATGCTGGCCCGGGCAGCAGCTACCATAATCTGTGCGGTTAAAGCCGGGTTGTTGACCTGCATGGAAAAGCGCAGTATTTGATTATGGGTCGAGCCCGAAACCCCTTTTCTTACCATATCAACCCCGTGTCCCATATCAATTAGCTGTTTGACATCCGCTACCGGGATAACATGAGTTTCGTCTTTGATGAAATAGGGGTCTGTTTTGATGGCTTTTTTAACTTCTGCCAAATTAGCCCCGCTTTGCAACTGGACATAAACAATACGGCGATGGATGCCGGTACCCAGGGGGATGGTCATAGATAAAGCATCCTCAACACCATCCAAGGCTCGCACTGCTGCTGTGTGACCCATACTCATTCCAGGGCCAAAATTCGTATAGGTCAAGCCTTGGGGAACCATAAACTCATACATGCATCTAAGCATGGAATCTGTCCCGGGATCCCATCCTGCGGAAATAACTGCCACCGAATGGTTAGCCACAGCGATTTCATCCAATTCCAGGCGCAAATCAGCCAGTTGCCCGTGAATGTCATAGCAGTCTATACTATTAATCCCCAGACTTAGTATTTCCCGTGCCATAGAAGGCACAGCGCGAGTAGGGATGCATAATAAGGCCACCTGCACCCCGCTTAATTGATCAAGGGATTGCACCATCTTTATATCCATTGCGGCTAGTATCCTGGCGCTATCTGAGCAATACGGCTGTTGAACTACGCCAAGCAATTCCATATCTATTGAAGATTGCAGAGCCTCCACTGCCATCCTGCCAACATTTCCGTAGCCGATTACCGCTGCTTTGATTTTTTCGTTCATAACTGCATTCCTTTCATGAATCTATTACATTGTAGCGTATACAATCTAAAACAGAATTGCAATAAGAGTAAAGAGAGTAGATTGTATACATGCAGTAGAAAAGGAATGTGAGTTTTTTATTTAAAGATAGGCGGGAAAATCATATAATGGGACTAGTGCAAGAAAATTTGTCCATTATTGTATATCTTATAGAACTGCTAAAAAAAAGGAGGGAAGAGCATAAAAAACAATATTGAGATTCGTAATCTAAGAAAGGTTTATAAACTGGGGAAGGAAAAGGTGGTAGCTCTGGATGATCTGTCTTTGGACATATTGTCAGGAGAAATATGTTGCATCCTGGGAACCTCTGGCTCAGGCAAGTCCACCCTCCTGAATCTTCTGGCCGGTTTGGAGAAGGCAAGCAGAGGAAGTATTCTAATCCGGGGAAAAAACATTGGAAAAATGAATGAACGGCAACTGGCCCTTTTCAGGCAAAAAAACATCGGCTTTGTTTTTCAATCGTATAACCTTTTGCCATCCCTTTCAGCCCTGGAAAACGTGAGCCTGCCTTTAGTTTTCCGGGGTATTAAAAAAGAAAAAAGAGAGCAATTGGCCCGGGCCCTTTTACAGGATGTTGGTCTCAAAACCCATCTTAAGCATAAACCGGCGGAGATGAGCGGGGGACAACAACAACGGGTGGGAATCGCCCGGGCTTTTGTCGGCAGTCCCCCTATTATCCTGGCCGATGAGCCCACCGGGAATCTGGATTCCAAGACCAGCCTGGAGGTAATTCAGCTTATGTTGAAGCTGGCCCGGGAAAAACAGCAGACCCTGGTAATTGTAACTCATGATAGCGAAGTGGCTGGTTTTGCTGATAAAACCGTATTTATTCGGGATGGAAAGATAGCGGAAGTCATAATAAATAATACAAATGTAGGGGAGAGAAGAGATGAAACATAGGAGTGTTTTTTTTATTGTTTTCTTGAGTATGATTATTAGCTGTTATTTGCTGGGCTGGTATAAGCCGCAGTCGCTGGAGGCGGCCGACAACCTCTCCCTGGAAGAACCCAAACTGGTGATTGGGCGCAGCAACTCCATGCCGGTGTTTAAAGCCGGAGAGGAAGGAAATTTGATAATTCCGATACAAAACAGCCGTGATGGTGAAGCGCGAAACATAAATGTTTCCCTCCTTATTGATGATGTCGCCAAGTTCCCCTTTGAATTGGAGAAGATGTCGCTGCAAACCGGAATGAGTTCTATTGGCGGCTATCGTACGGAAAGTGCCATTTTTTTTGGAATAAAGGTAGCAAAGGCAGCTGAATCCAAAGTCTATCCCATTGGGGTTAAAATTGATTATACCAGTCAAAATGGTAATGAAGGTCAGTCTTCCGGTACTATATATGTAAAAATTGAAAATGAGCAGAAAACCCCCGGGCTTATACTGGCCGGAATCCAAATGGAAAATGAGCAGATAGACAGCGGGGAAAGCCAGACCATAGAGCTGAAGATAAAAAATGACGGGCATCTCACCGCCCGGGATATTGACATAAAACTGGCCGGGTTTACCGCCAACGGTCTACGGTTGGACCAGCCCCTCGATACCTTCCACCTCAAGGAGTTCAAGGGCCAGGAATTTAAATACATACCCTTTAAGATATACGCCGATCCCAGTATGGAGAGTGGAACCTATCCCCTTGATCTCGTAATGAAATATAAAGACGAGTTCAATAAGGATTACAGCAAGGAAGAGAAGCTTTATTTGACGGTGGAAGGCAGTGGACCGGAAGGCAAAAACAAAAAGGCCACCCCTCGGCTTATAATCAACAACTACTTCTATGGTGGCGAATATGCTGTAGCGGGAGAAGTCTTTTCCCTGTCCATGTCTTTGCTTAATACCAGCCAGGTTAAGATGCTAAATAACATCAAATTGAGCTTGAGTTCGGAGGAAAATATCTTTTCTCCGGTAAACAGCAGCAACTCCATTTTTATTGACAGTATTCCCGCAGCCGGTAGTATAACCCAAAGCATAGAGCTTAAACCCAAAGTGGATGTAGCCAACAAGACCTATAATATTACCGTTGACATCGAATATGAAGATGAAAAAGGCAATAAATATACGGCCAAGGAATTAATCGGCATACCAGTAGCTCAACCGGTAAAACTTGTTTTCTCCGATATAGAAATGCCACCCGAGGTTTTTGCCGGTACACCGGTGGGGATTTCGCTCGACTTTTATAATACCGGTCGAGCCTTAATAAGAAATCTGATAATAAGTACCGAGGGGGATTTCACTATCCAGGATGGCAATGTTTTCGTGGGGAATCTGGAAGCGGGGAAAAGTGATTATTACGATATCACCGTAACCCCCAATAAAGAAGGCAAATTAACCGGGAAAGTGCTATTCGACTATGACGATGATACCGGCAAGCACTATAAAGTCGAAAAAAGCTTCGAGTTGGAAGTGATGAAAGCTGCTCCCCCACCGGCTGATATACCTCCTCCGGGTATGGAGGAAGCCGGCGCTGCCAAGTGGAAGAAGCCGGCAATAATCGGTTCAGGCATACTTGTGGCGGGTATAGCCGCTTTTATTCTTCGCCGCCGGCAGCTTAGAAAGAAAGAGGAAGTGAGCCTGGATGAATAATTTAGATTTGTTCAAGATGAGTGCCGGCAGCCTCTTGCGCAGAAAACTCAGAACCATTCTTACATTACTCGGGGTGGTGATTGGAACCAGCTCCATTGTAGTAATGATTTCTCTGGGAATAGCTATGGATCTCAGTTTTAAAGAAAGCCTGAAACAAATGGGGAGCCTGAATGTGATCGAGGTATATCCTTCTTATGATATGATGCCATCGATGGGTTCACGAAGGAGTGAGGGAATAAAGCTGGATGACCAGGCGGTCAGAACCTTGGAACAGATCCCCGGGGTAGAGGCGGTTATGCCCAGTAAAAATGCCTATATGCGCATCAGCGCCGGTAAAATGGTGGGTGATGTGAGTCTTATCGGTATTAACCCGGAATTGATGGAAGCCTTTGACTTTAAAGTGCAGAAAGGGAGATTGTTGAGCAGTTCGGACAAGGATGCCATAGTATTTGGCCAGCGAGTGGCCTTTAATTTCCGTAATCCCAGGTCCCGGAATCAGGAAGTACATATAATGTTCGGCCCGGGCCCGGATATGCCGGAGGAACCTCCCCTGGATTTAATAAACGACAAGATGCTGTTAACCTGGGATATGAGCTACGGGGAAAGGCGAAGTAATAAACCCGACACAGACAGCGACTATACCCCGCCCCCGCCGCGCAAGGTAAAGGGAGTGGGTATCCTGGAAGGAGGTTTTAGTGAAAAGGCCTACAGCGCCTATATCAACCTGAATACCCTGGAGGAATTGCTGGAAGAAGAGAATAAGGCCCGGCATGTGGACAAGAGCAAACAAAGAAAGGAAGATAAATACCAGAATATAAAGGTCAAGGTGAGCGATATCCAGCAGGTGGAAAGCGTACAGGAAAGGATTAAAGCCCTGGGTTTTCAAGCTCACAGCCTGTCGGATATGGTTAAATCCATGAAGGAAACATCACGCAAGATGCAGGCCATACTGGGAGGTATCGGGGCCGTAAGCCTGCTGGTGGCCGCTATCGGTATAACCAATACCATGATAATGAGTATTTACGAAAGAACCCGGGAAATAGGGGTAATGAAAGTTCTGGGAGCCAGGCTTGGCGATATCAGGGACCTTTTCCTGCTGGAAGCTGCGATGATAGGATTGGGAGGTGGTTGCATCGGCTTGCTCTTCAGCTATCTGGTTTCTTATATATTGAACCGGGTTACAGCTGGTTTTATGGGCAGTATGGGAGGTGATGTCGGCATCTCCGTAATTACCTGGGAACTGGGTTTGGCTGCCGTTGTCTTCGCCACCATGGTAGGTATCATTTCCGGTTATTCGCCGGCCCGGCGGGCCATGAAATTGAGTGCTCTGGAGGCCATCAGGACAGAATAAGGAAAAAGATACAGACATAAATTAAATGCTAGTTTTATTAGCCCGCCATAGGCGGGTTTTTTATTTGACCCCACTTTCCCTTTTTGCCCCGGCGTATATATAATAGAAAAAGGAATACAGGAAAACAGAAATGGGAAAAGGTAGTTCTTGAAAATGGAACTGGGAACCGGAGTATCAGAACTGGATAAACGCTTGGGACTAGTATGGGAGAAATATGCGGCCGGGCAGAAAACAGCTGTAGATGAGATATATGATGATATAATGCCATTTTGCCTGAAAGTTTGCTCCCGAGTATCAGGTAAATTCGTAAACCCTTATGATGATGAAGCAAGCATAGCTCGCCTGGCTATTCTGGAGGCCATGGCCAGATATGAACCGGACAGAGGGAGTATTCTGCTATTTCTGGCCCAGGTGGTTAAATCACGGGTGTTGGACCATAAGCGCCGTGAAAAAAGATGGTACTCGCTTCCGTTTTCCTTACTAAAGCAGGTGGAAAACCCGGTGGATCGACAAGCCGATGAAGATCTGCTGGAGATATTGAATGATATGGACCGAAAGCAAGAGATAGAGAACTTGCAGCTTATCCTGGCAGATTATGAAATAAGTTTTGCTGACCTGGTAACAAATAGTCCCAAACATCGTAAAACTAGAGAGGAAACCAGGAGAATTGCGCTATTGTTGGCTCAAACAGAGGAGTTAAAGCAAGACTTGCGTGAAAAAAAGATGTTGCCTGTAAAGCAACTTATAGAATTGGGCCGATTCAAGCGGAAGACATTGGAACGCTATCGAAAATATATCATCGCCAGTGCCATTATATTAGCCGGCGATTTTCCCCATCTTCAAACCTTTGTATTATCCCGGGAAGGGATGGAAGAGCCTCCTTCTTCACTGAAACTATAATGAGGTGAAATATCTCCTCCGCTAAGCGGTGGTTTTCTATAAACAAAACAGGCGGCTCCTCCCAATCCACCCACCTCGTTGCAGCGCTGTGTTGAAACTGCTTCACGGTTTCTTCCGATGCTTAAAATTAGCTCTTGGAAAATGCTTTAGGGAAAGGAAGAATAGGATGTCTGGAAAGAAAGGTATAGTAATGGAAAAGGGTGAAGGTTGGGTTATTGTCTTGTTGGATAGCGGAGAATACGACCAGTTTTATACCCGGGAAGATTGGGAAGTAGGGCAGATCTACCACAGGAAGACCCCGATCAAGATGCTGGCCGTAGCCGCCGTGTTTTTGCTGGTATTCCTGGCTACTCTGGACTTTTTCACCGTGCTTACCTATGCCCGCCTATCAACTGGGGTAGAATTGGGTTTCAACCGTTGGGATCGGGTAGTTAAAGTAAAAGCCCAGGATGAAAACGCCCAAGCAATAGTAGCCGGTCTGGATTTGAAGGGGGCAACAGCGGAGACAGCTGTGGCCGAGGTATTCAAAAAATCGCTCCAGGACAATAAAGCTTTGAGGGACGGCCAGGCTGCCGCCACTTATTCCCTGGAACTGGAGGGAAAGCTCCAGGATGAAGTTAGAGCCAGGCTCTGGCAGAAGATGGATAGAGGAGTAAATAAAGCCATAGAACAACAGGAGGGACAGGAATATAGTTGGAAAACGGTGGGGAAAAATAAAAAACTGCTTGTACCTCAAACAAAAGTATTATCAGTGAAGTCCCATAGGCTCACAGGCAAACCCCCGCAATCAGAGCCAAGAGCCAGGGGCATAATTGAAAATAATGGTTCGGCAAAAAGTGAGGCAAAGGGCAGGGCGCAAAGTGGGTTTGAAGATAATGCCAATAATGACATTAAAAAAGATGAAATAAGCGATGAGATAAAAGGTCAAGCAAAAGACCGCGGAAATAAGCCGGAGGAGAAAAAGTATTCCGAGCCGGAAAAGAGAGAAGAAGGAGTTCCCTCTTTTACAGATAAAGAAAAGAACATAAAGCCCGAGGTAACAACCGAGTCAGGTTTTAACAAAGATAATTCAGCTGATAGTGAAGGTACAGAAATTAAGGACAAAGACAAGGCTGAGGAGAAGACTGAGGATAAGGAAAAGGACAAAAACAAGGACAAAGCTAAAGATGAGGCAAAAGATAAAGATGAGGCAAAAGATAAAGATAAGGATAAAAAAGAGGATAAATACCGGGGCCGGAACCAGTAGCTTAAATCGCCCGGGATAAATACCCCTGACTCTAATTTTTCAGGTAAAAACGAGATTGAGCGGTTGTAAGCTTTGGAAAATTTCCCCTAATAATCCCTTATCTGAATTTAGAACTTGCTGGTAGGAAGCAGCTTCTAAAGCTTTTGACTGAGCTGGCGGAAGATTATATCCGCCAGGCCGGTAGAGTTGCTTTTACTTATTTCTTTGGCATATTCTTCAAAGAGCAGGGATTCCCATAATTCAGTGGCATAGCTGTGCCCGGTAAAATCTGATTTGGGGATGGTGTTGCGCATGGACTGCAGTATCTGGTTTAAAAAAACCGACTCCAGTTCCTGGCAGGCCTTATAAAGTTTGGCCTGGTCCTTTTTGTTCTGGGCATTCTCCAACTCCCGGGCAAATTTTCCGGTCTGGCTTTGTTCTTTGTTTATATTTATTTGATTCTGCCCCAGGCCCATGCTGGCGGGTGAGGAAGCAGCTGTATGGTCTATGCGCACTTTAAAATTCCCTTTCTAAAGCCCTCGCCTGCCGTATTAGCGGCGCAAATTGGCTGCTGTCTGCAACATCTCATCCGAGGATATTATTACCTTGGAATTAATTTCATAGGCTCGCTGGGCGGTAATCAAGTTCACCATTTCCTCGACAATCTGCACATTGGACATTTCCAGGTAACCCGCTTCCAGGGATACGCTGTTGTCACTATCGGGCTGCCATTCTTCCGCTTCGCCCGAGTTGGGCGTGGCCTGGTAGAGGTTTTTACCCATTTTCTGCAGGCCCGCGGGATTGATAAACTTAAAAAGCTTAAGCTGTCCCGCTTCCTCCGGGTTCTCTTGCCCGGGCTTCATATAGCTAATCTTGCCATTACTGGCAATCTTAATATCATAGGCCCCCTCATCAAAAGTCCCGGCTCCTTCCAGGAGATGGCCATCGGCAGTTACCAGTTGCCCATTAGCGTCGATTTTAAAAGCACCATCCCGGGTATAGAGAAGTTCGTCATTTCCTTCCACCTTCACCCCGAAAAAGGCCGTTCCATTGATGGCTACATCCAGCGGATTCTCGGTTGCCTGCAGGTTGCCGGTATTGAAAATGGTGTTGATGGCGGCAGGTCTTACCCCGAGCCCCACCAGCAAACCTACCGGTTCATTCCGGTCCTCATCCGCCGCCGGGCGCCGGATGGTTTGATAAAGCAGGTCCTGGAATTCAAGCCGCTGCTTTTTAAAACCTATGGTGTTTACATTGGCCATATTATGGGATAGGGTGTCGATGTTGAGTTGCTGGGCGTACATGCCTGTGCTGGCAGTATAAAGAGACCGCATCATAAGCGCTATTCCTCCCAAAAATAAAATTAGGAAACGACAGCACATCAATCGTTCTGTGCTGTGACGGGCCTCTCCAGGTGAGTCCAGCCCGTATGAAAATTAGGTTATCATTAATGTTATCGAAGAGCAGGGAGAAAACCTTGAGCAGTTTTCTAAAATTTATTTGCACATTTCGGCTGACTATGTCACAAGACAGGAGAGAGCAACGGAAACATTTCTGGCTGTATTTCATATATTAGAATTGTACACAGTTGGCAAATTGCTTGAGCAGTTGCCGTTAGAATCTGCTGGTGAAAAGTCTGCTCAGGTGGTTGCAGAAGTATATTTGCTAAATCGAATAAGCCAGCCGGGTTTTTCTGGGGAATTAGCATTATGTGGAGAAGTAAAAAGTCTGAAGGAAATTCCTTCATAATCTTTTGTGCTTCAAGAAAGGAATGGTTGCAAAAATGATTAAAGTGTCGGATTTAAGAGCCCGGGATGTGGTAAACATCCTGGATGGCAAGAAGTTGGGCAATATTATTGATATAGACCTGGATCTGGACAACGGTAAGGTTACTTCCTTGATTTTACCCGGACGCAATCGCCGCTATAGTTTCTTTTCGCGCCGGGAAGAACTAGCGGTACCCTGGAATAAGATCATCAGAATAGGCCGAGATGTAATCCTGGTGGAAATGCCGGTAGCTAACGAGATTGATCCCTACCGGAGAGATTACCTGTTGGATGAAGAACATCTGTAAAGACCCGGCAACTGCACGCTTAAAGCTTGAATTCTATCTTGCTTTTGTTCATAATAAGGGCAGGCAGGGACTTGGTCTTCAAGGGGTGATGAATAAGTGCGCTGTCCTTATTGCCAGGAATTCGAAAGCCGGGTGGTTGATTCCCGTTCCGGTGATGATGGTTCCTTTATCCGCAGGCGGCGTGAGTGCAATGCTTGCAAAAGAAGGTTTACCACCTATGAAAGGCTGGAAGAGAGAGGCCTGTTGGTAATAAAAAAAGGCGGCAACCGGGAAGCATTTAACCGGAAAAAAATACTTGACGGTATTGCCCGGGCTTGCGAAAAGCGACCTGTCAGCATGGAAGAAATGGAAAATATGGTTGCCAGCATCGAAAGAGAATTAAGGGATCTTTATGAGCATGAGGTCAGCAGCAAGGCTATCGGTGAAATGGTTATGGACAGGCTGCAACGCAGGGATGAAGTAGCTTATGTTCGTTTTGCCTCGGTATACCGGCAATTCACTGATCTGAATAGTTTTATCAAGACCATTGACCAACTTAAACAAAGGTAGAAAAAGAAAATGCAGGATATTATTTTCCTGCATTTTCCGACTCCAGAAGATCACGGGCCTCGTCTACCATCTCTTCAGGCACTGCAATAATCACTTCGGCCAGTGGTCCGGTAGTAAAAGGGAACTGAGGTATTTCGCGCCGTGATATTCTAACCGGGATACCATAGAACTTGAGCATGCTTTCAATCACTATATCATCGGGAGGATAGACTTTGCTGATGGTAATCCAGGATTTTACCTGCTTGTCGGATAGGCGCTGCAGGGGTCCAAGACCTTTCTCATGGCTGTTGTTGTTGGGAGAATCCATCATTAATGCACCTCCTGTTATTATTCTATGCTAAAATTAAAAAATCAACAAACAGAGCTGACGGGAAAATTCTTATGTTTGGGATGGAGGTGTCAAGGGTGCAGAATGCCAAAATCCTGGTAGTAGATGATGAAACCCATATCGTTGAATTAGTGAAATTTAACCTGGAAAAAGAAGGGTTTAGGGTGGCGGTGGCCTATGATGGACAGTGTGCTCTGGAAATGGTTAACGATGCTCCGCCTGATCTAATATTGCTGGATATAATGCTGCCCCAGATGGATGGTCTGGAGGTTTGCCGAACTTTAAAACAGCATTCAGAATACAAGACTATTCCGATAATAATGCTTACTGCCAAAGGGGAGGAAATAGACACTATTTTAGGTCTGGAAATGGGGGCTGATGATTATATTAAAAAACCGTTCAGCCCCAGGGAAATGGTGGCCCGGGTCAAAGCCCGGCTCCGGGCCTTGCGTATCCTCAAGGCGGAAAAGGCCATGGGCAAAATAGCCTATGTTTTTAAGGAGTTGACCGTTGTTCCCGAAAAATATGAAGCTTTTATTGGTGAAGAAAAGCTGGAGCTGACTCCCAAGGAATTTGAGCTTTTACGCCTAATGGCATCGAATCAGGGTAAAGTTTTCACCCGGGAAGTATTGCTGGAGAAAGTTTGGGGCTATGAATTCTCGGGAGATACCCGAACGGTTGATGTCCATATCCGCCATTTAAGGCAGAAGCTGGGGGATGATTCTACTTATCCGGACTATATTGAGACGGTCAGAGGTGTAGGATACCGTTTTGTAGAAGGACAGGCCAAAAGCTAGAAAGGTGAGTTGAAATGGACATTGCCCAGGAAAAGAGGATGATGCAGTCCATTTTGAGTTGTATGGTTGATGGGGTACTGGTACTCGATATTTATGGGTGCATTATTCATGCCAACAAGGCAGCGGAAAGCCTGTTTCTGGTTCGTGAGGGTGTACTGTTGGGGAAGCGTTTAACCCAGATAAGCGAAAACCGGGAAATCAGCGACATGATTGACGAAGTACTGTCAACCGGGAATGAAAGCTTTACTGAAACTACTATCAGCCCCAGTACTTTAATTTTTCGGGTGCATGCTGTTCCCAGGAAGGATCACCATGACAGAATTGAAGGTGCTATCGTAGTATTTCATGACGTTACCGATGCCCGCAATTTTGACCAGATTAGATCGGCTTTTGTGGGCAATGTGTCCCACGAGCTCAGAACTCCTTTAACTTCTATTAAAGGATTTGTGGAAACGCTTTTGGATGGTGCCATGGAAAACAGCGATACCTGCAGGCGTTTTCTGTCTATTATCGATACCGAAACCAACCGCTTGACCCGTCTGATTGAGGATCTCTTAACCTTATCCTCGATTGAATCCCAGGAACGCATAGTATATTTGAAACCGGCTTGCCTTTTGCGTTCTATTCGCAATGTAATGAATATGTTTGGACCGCAGATCAGTGAAAAAAGCCTGCATGTTGAATTCATTCACCCGTATCCTATGCCCTTAATTCAAGCTGATGAAGACTTGCTGGGCCAGGTATTTATCAATCTTCTGGATAATGCTATAAAATATACTCCCCGACAGGGGAAAATCATAATCCAATGCCGGCGGCGGGACAGCCGTATTATCACCACCGTAAAGGACAGCGGCATGGGGATTCCTCACGAGAGTTTGCCCCGGGTTTTCGAACGATTCTACCGTGTAGACAAAGCCCGCTCCAGACAGCAAGGGGGAACCGGTTTGGGGTTGTCCATAGTTAAACATATTGTGGAATCCCATGGAGGAGAGGTGTTTGTGGATAGCGAAATAGGCAAGGGCTCCACTTTTGGGGTAAGCTTCCTGGTAATCTAGCTTTTCCATCCTCCAGCATGACAGCAAGGCCTAAAATATGCTATTATCACATAAGGTCCTATATACTATTTTAGGCCGAGTTAGGGAAGGTGATTTGCCCCCAGGGGGTGATGTTTATGGAAAAGATAAAAAATAATTGGGAAAGCATAAAGAACAAGATAGAGCAGGCAGCGTTTAAGAGCGGCCGGAAAGCCAGTGAAGTTACCCTGCTAGCGGTCAGTAAAACCGTGGATATCGAGACAGTTAGGCGGGCACATAGTCTGGGAATAAATGATTTTGGAGAAAACCGGGTAAACGAGTTATTGAGCAAAAGGGAGAGCCTGCCCGGTATTAACTGGCACTTGATTGGGAATTTACAAACTAATAAAGTTAAGGATATTGTGGGAAAAACCACTTTGATTCACTCGCTGGACCGCTGGAGGCTGGCTCAGGAATTGGACAAGAGGGGATTGGCGCTGGAGCAAGAGGTGCCGGTTTTAATTCAGCTCAATATATCCGGCGAAGAGCAAAAGGCTGGTTTTAAGCCGGCAGAACTGGGAGAAGTGCTGGCCGCTGCCGAACAGTTCAAGGCTCTAAGCATTTATGGCTTGATGACCATGGCCCCGCTGGATCCTGACCCGGAAAGCGCCCGGCCGGTGTTTAGAGAATTATTTCAACTGCGGCAAAAATTTATCGATAGGAATTATAAAAATGTGAATCTGAAGTATTTATCCATGGGGATGTCCCAGGATTATGCTGTGGCTATTGAGGAAGGTGCTAATTTGGTCCGGCTTGGCAGTGCCCTGTTTCACTAAAGAGGTACGGTTTCATATGTAAAGGAGGCTTAAAAATGGGTGTAATGGATGGACTGTGGAGATGGTTGGGAGTGGAAAGAGAAGAGGTAAGAGAGGAAATCATCGAATTGCCGGCTTATAGTGAAGAAAACCAGCGGGGTCCGACCAATGTTGTCAGCATACATAGCAACAAGACTTTTAAAGTGGTGGTATGCGAACCCGAAAGCTTCGATGAGGTGCAGGTATTGGCAGACCACTTGAAAAGCAGGAAACAATTGATTTTGAACTTTGACAATACCCCTCCTGAGGTTTCCCAGCGGATTATTGATTTTATCAGTGGGACTACCTATTCACTGGAAGGTCATAGCCAGCAATTGGGGAAGAATATATTTATCTTCACCCCCAGCAATGTGGAAATAGCCAAAGACCACCGCTCCCTAATGCGCAAGCATGGATTCGCCAATCCTTTTGGGGGTGAGAAATAGTGTCGCGAAGCCTGGGGCTGATTGGATGTGGGAAAATGGCTTATGCCCTGATGAAGGGGATAGGGGGTGCTGAGTTTCTGGGTTTTGATTCTTTGCTGGTAAATGATATCGACCCGGAAAGGGGAGTGCTGTTTCAAGAGGAGTTTAATGCCATTCCAACAGAAGCCGGTGAAGTTTTGCACTCCAGTCGCGTAATAATCCTGGCAGTAAAACCACAGCAGGTTAGGATGGTCCTGGATGCCAACCGGGCCTGGTGGACTACGGAGCATCTCTTGATATCACTGGCTGCCGGTATTAAAACCGGGAGCTATGAGAATGAAATAGGCCTCCATTTGCCGGTGGTAAGAGTAATGCCCAATACCCCCTGCCTGGTGGGACAGGGAGTATCAGCCATCTCAGCCGGGCGCTACGCTGCAGATAAGGATCTTCAGCTGGTTGCAAAAATGTTTGAGCAACTCGGTACTTGTGTTATGGTGGAAGAAAAACATATGGATGCCGTTACTGCTATATCGGGAAGCGGTCCCGCCTATGTCTTTTTGGTGGTTGAGTCTCTCATGAATGCTGCTCTCCAGGTGGGATTGGATTTGAAACTGGCGCGTCAACTGCTAGTGAATACCGTTAAAGGCAGCATGGAGATGATGGAGCAAAGTGGGGAACATCCCGCGATCTTACGGGAACAGGTTTGTTCACCCGGGGGCACGACTATAGCGGGCATACGCCAACTGGAAGAAAACGGATTGCGCCGAGCATTTTTTCAAGCGGTTGAAAAGGCTTATGAGAGATCAATCGAGTTGGGTAAAGATTAGTAAGGTATTAAGACAGGGAGGAATCTGAGCATTGGCTATTTATCAGATTATACAGATTGTCAATATGGCTTTCAATGTGCTGGTATGGTTGATAATCGCGCGGTGCATTTTATCGTTTGTTAGGCACAATCCCTACCAACCTTTAATTAAGTTTGTTTATGATGTTACAGAGCCGATTATGGCTCCTTTCCGCAGGCTTATTCCGGCTGCTGGCGGGCTGGACTTTTCTCCCATTATCGCTGTCCTGGCGGTTACTTTGATACAAAAAATAGTGGTTGAATTACTTTATGCTTTAGTGTAAAGGAGATTTTTGATGCCTGATAATTATGTAGAACTGCTGGCTCCGGCGGGCAGGTGGGATGTCCTGGAGCAGGTAGCGGCAGCAGGTGCAGATGCGGTTTACCTGGGGGGCAAACGCTTCAATATGCGCATGTTGAGGCAAGATTATAATTTTTCCGATCAGGAACTGCGGGATGCAGTTGATTTTTTACACCAGCAAGAAAAAAAAATCTATATAACTTTAAACAATCTTTATTATGATGTGGAGCTAAACGAACTCAAGGATTATTTATTCTTCCTGCAGGATATCGCAGCTGACGCCTTAATAATCCAGGACATGGCCGTGTTAGCCCTATGCCGGGAACTGAAGCTGGACTTGCCCTTGCATGCCAGTGTACAGATGGGGATAGCCAATCTGCAAGCGGCTCGTTTTTTGGAGGATCAGGGTTTCAGCCGGGCTATATTATCCAAGAATCTTTCTTGGGAGGAAATCCAAGAAATTCATGACGGCTCGAAACTGGCCCTGGAATTCTTCGCTTTTGGTGATCTTTGTATTGCCCATGCCGGGCAGTGCTATATGAGCAGCCTGGTTGCTGGTGAAAGCGGTAATCGAGGGCGCTGTTTGAAGCCCTGTCGCTGGCCCTACCGCCTGGAGGGGGCGGGTCAGAGTAAGATTATGGCCCATTACCTGGCCCACAATGATCTATGTCTTTATCCGCAGCTCTCAGCTTTACTGGCAGCCGGGGTTACTTCCCTGAAAATAGAAGGACGCATGCGCAGTGCAGAATACCTGGCTCATATTATTGGGATATATCGCCAGGCCCTCGACAAGATAAGCGAAGCCCCTGAAACCTATGAGATGAATGAAGAGGACTACCGGAAGCTAACGGAAAAACGCGTGCGGGATTTTTGCAGCGGCAATCTTTTTAGCCGGCCGGGAATTGAATCCATTGGACTGAGTGGAGAAAGGGAACCCCTCTTTCCTACCCGGCCCGTGAAATTGAAAAAACTGGCTGCCAATGAAACCTCCGAAGTCCCGGAAGGTCCGGGAATTGGCTGGCCGGAGCAGCAGCCTTGCTGGAGCGTTAAAATCGGCGATTTTAAGAGTCTGGAAGCAATGGCAGCTCTGGGAATAAAACGGCTCATACTGGAATATGCAGCCGGTAATCGCTGCCCCTCAGGCTGGGGAGCGGAGGAGATAAAGACGGCTTTATCCATGGTGGCTGGCAGTGATATAGAAATATGGGTGGAGACTCCCCGGATAGTTAGTCAAAATGAATTAGGTAAGCTGGAAGAGGACTTGCGAAGCATAAGTCAGCTTCCCGACCGGGTTGGCTTTATTGTGAACGAGCCGGGAAGCTTTCGCCTGCTCCGGAGCCGGGGACAGGCTGTCTGGGGTGGTCATGGTCTCAACACCAGTAATTACCGGGCAGCGCGTTTCTGGCGGGAACAAGGAATGAGCGGCGTTACTGCCTCCCTGGAATTGGAGTGGAGCAGGGTTAAATCCCTGCTCAGCCAGGTTGAGGAAACGGAACTGCTGGTTCATGGTCCTCTTGCCGGAATAATTACTGATTTTTGTCTCCCCCGGGCGGTACAGCCGGCCGCTGTTGGGAATGCTGGCAAGGACTGTCCGCTCTACTGCTTGCAAGAGGATTATTATCTTATGGATGAGTGGGGGCAAAAATACCGGGTGCGGGCTGATGGCAGTTGCCGGAACCAGATATTTTATCCCTATGACCTGGCTCTTATCCGGCGGCTTCCGGAACTGCTTACAGCCGGACTTAAATATTGGCGGATTGACGGACAGTATTATCCAGCCGAATTGCTCAAGCAAACACTAGGGCTCTATATGGAAACAGCTCAGGACTTGCCGGCAGGGAAATGGAGCCCTGAACGAGCCAATAGCTTGCTCAAACTCTTTCCCGCCGGACTCGGCAGTTCGCCTTTGTTTGCTGAAAAAGGTTGAAGTACAACCCTTATGCAAGATTGGGATTTATGCAGTGAAGGCAAACTTTATTATTTTACAGTAATTTGAATCAGGGAGGCTTGCTTATGATTACCGCTATGGAAATACGCAATCAGCAATTCCCCAAGTCGCTGCGAGGCTTTAAGCAGGATGAAGTAAAAAAATATCTTTTGAACCTGGCTCAGGATTATGAAAGCCTGTACAGCGAGAACGCCAGCCTTAAAGAAAAGATTCAAAACCTGGAATATGAACTGAAAAAATACCGCAAGCTGGAAGAAACCATGAACAACAGTCTAATACTGGCCCAGCAGACCGCCGAAGACTTGAAATCCAGCGCCCGCAAAGAAGCCGATCTGATGCTGGAGGAATCTAAAAAACGCATAATTGAAGTAATGATGGTATATCAGGAAATAATAAAACGAATGAACATATTCAATGTGGAGTTAAAATCCCAGGTAAGTGCTGAATTAGAACTTCTGGAAAAGAACCAGAAGAAGATTGAAGAGCTGTCTAATTTTTTTTATAGCAAGGATTTCAAAGAAGTAATGGAGAGTTTGGAAAAGGTAAACCTGAAGGAATAGGCCTATGAACAAGCCTTTAATAAGAACGGAAAGAAATGGCGACTGGCTCCGCTTTGGAGTCAAGGTGCAGCCGCGCTCGTCCCGCAATCAAATTGTGGGCGAACAGGAAGGCGATATAAAAATCAAAGTAATGGCTCCGCCGGTAGAGGGCGCGGCCAACCAGGCTCTGCAGAAGTTTCTGGCTGAGTTGTTCGAGTTGCCCAAAAAGGATATCCGCATCGTCCGGGGTGAGACCTCCCGCCATAAAATTGTAGAAATTCGAGGAATTGAAGCCGAAAACCTGCTTGCTTTTATTCCCCCGATAACAAAGTGAGGGGTGAGGGGTCAAACATTGGCTTCCACCACGTTTTTGCTTTTTCGGGTAAGAATTGAGATTAGCATAGAGACTAAAATTAATCCGGCGCCGAACATCGCCCGCTGGGATAGAATTTCCTGCGCCCACAAGTAACCGGCCAGAGCTGCGAAAACTGGCTCAGTAGTCAAAACTATAGCAATACGGGTAGGAGTACTGTATTTTTGCAGGGCGTTTTGCAGCAGGAAGGCCAGTGATGTTGCGAAAACGGCAGTAATAAAAAAAGCAGTCAAAAGGTTGGCGGAAAAATGCTCGGGCCATGGTTCACTAATGAGCCCAATAAGCAGGGATACGATACCCACAAAGAAGATTTGCACTGCGGTTATGGCAATGGCATTATGCCGGTGCGAATAGCGGTCAACAAAGATTATGTGAAAAGCAAAGCCGAAAGCACAGATGAGCACCAGGAAATCACCATAAGCCAGCGAAAAAGAGTTGCGGGGGAAGGACAAGAAAAAAAGGCCGGTGGCCGCCAGGATTACGGTAACTGTAGTACTGACAGTAGGCCGTTGACGGTAAAGCAGAGAAAAAATTATAGGAACCAGAACCACACTGATTCCGGTGATAAAACCAGCGTTGGTTGAGGTCGTATATTTTAAGCCAATAGTTTGAAAGACATAACCAATAAAGAGAAACAGGCCTAAAATACCCCCGGCCAGCAAGGTGTGGCGATTGGTTTTTTTTATACAGGGAAAAGACAAAAAGAGCAGAACTAAAAAAGCCAGCAAAAAACGCAGGCCCAGGAAGAGAAAAGGGCCGATTTCCTGCAAGGCGTTTTTTACTACCACAAAAGTGCTGCCCCAGATAGCTGCTACTAACAGCATGCTCACTTCCGCCTGCATACGCTTCTTTGCTGCTGACATAATCCAATACCCGCCTAACTTTTTTACTTACTACTAACCCCCCCACGGTATCAAGGGGACGGTCCTTTTGACACCGTACCCCTTGCCCCTTACTCCTCACTTTACTTACTAACCCCCCATGGCCGCAACCTTAATAGTGACACCCGCAGGGTGGAACACCAGGAGTACCCGCAGGGTGAGGCCACAACCACCGATGAAAAGCGGGTTAGTATGAACCCGCTATGCCTGCCCCACACTGGCTCTATCACCACATTTTAACCAATAAGCCTAAATGAGTCAAAGAACCTTCTTCATATATGGGGACGCTACTCCTGATATACCCGTAATATATCAAAAGACCCGTCTCCATGATATATCTTGTCAGCAGGGCTCTACGCTGTATAATAAAATGAAGGGTTGAAAGGTTAGGAGGGTAGAATTGCAGCGTAGTGTTGAGATAATCAAGTGTTTAAAAAAGGAATATCCTGAGGCCGGTACTCTGCTCCGGCATAGCAGTCCCTTTCAATTTATGGTGGCGGTGGTTCTTTCAGCACAGAGTACCGATGAACAGGTAAATCGGGTTACGGCGGAGCTGTTTGCCGATTACGGAACCCCTGAAGCTCTAGCGGCAATCGACTTGTCTCTATTAGAAGAGAAAATCCGGGGAGTAGGGTTGTACCGCAACAAAGCCCGTCATCTCAAAAAGCTGGCGCAAATAATAGTGGAGCAGCATCAGGGAGAAGTGCCTTCCGAATTTGATAAATTATTGAGCCTTCCGGGTGTGGGACGCAAGAGTGCTAATGTGATAAGGTCGGTAGCGTTTAAGAAACCCGGTTTGGGTGTGGATACCCATGTCCACCGGGTGGCCAACCGCCTGGGGTTGGTGAACAGCAAGCTCCCTGAGCAGACGGAAAAAGCTTTGAAAGAGCAAATACCGGAGGAATGCTGGAGCGAAGCCCATCATCTATTGATTTTCCACGGGCGTCGGATTTGCCAGGCCCGCAAGCCGCAGTGCAATAATTGCCTAATAGAGGGGCTCTGCGAGAAAAGGTTCGGGAAGTAAGGCAAAGAACAGGGGGAGAGCTGAAAAAACCCGGCAGAAGTTGTCTTGCTTGCAGCTATGTGCTAAAATTAATAAGATTTTTAGGGATAACTGGCAATTTGCACTTTGGGATACCTTTCACCCCCCGGGAGAGAGGTATTTTGTTTAAGTAGCGGAAGAAACTGCGGAGCAATTTCAACACAGCGCTGCAACGAGGCGGGGTAGAACCCGGCCGCTTAGCGGGGAACATATTTTACCTCGTTATAAAATTCAAACAGTAAGGTGGTAATTCGGATGGCTAAAGGTAAGTATGACGGAACCTTGAATCTTCCCCAAACCGGTTTTCCCATGAGGGCCAACCTGCCCCAGAGAGAGCCGGAGATACTGAAGTTCTGGGATGAAATTGACATATACCGGCGTATACAGGAGAAAAACGCTGACCGGCCCCAGTTTATTCTGCATGACGGCCCGCCGTATGCCAATGGGGACATTCACCTGGGACATACCCTTAATAAAGTTTTAAAAGATATTATTGTCAAATACCGCTCCATGAGTGGTTACGATTCCCCCTATATCCCGGGATGGGATACGCATGGCCTGCCTATTGAGCAGCAGGCCATAAAGAACCTGGGTATTGACCGGCATAAGACTGATGTGGTGGAGTTCCGCGAACACTGCCGTGACTATGCCCTTAAATATGTGGAAATACAGAAAGAACAATTTAAACGGCTGGGGGTGCGCGGAGACTGGGAAGATCCTTACCTTACCCTGAGTCCGGGTTTTGAAGCCATACAAATCAAGGTTTTTGGAGAAATGGCCAAGAAAGGCTTTATTTACAAAGGATTGAAGCCCGTATACTGGTGCGGGGACTGTGAAACGGCCCTGGCCGAGGCGGAAGTGGAATACAATGAAAAGGTCTCCCCCTCCATTTATGTCAAGTTCCCGGTAAAGGATGGAAAGGGAGTTTTAGCCGAAGATGCCTTTGTTATCATCTGGACCACCACCCCCTGGACCCTGCCGGCCAACACCGGGATTTGCCTGCACCCGGGCTTTGACTATGTTTTGCTGGAAGTAAAGGGAGAAAAATACCTCCTGGCCCAGGGATTGCTGGAAGCAGTGGCCGGAGAGCTGGGCTGGGATAACTATCAGATTCTGGACCAATTCAAAGGGGAAGAGCTGGAACGGGTTTTATGCCGCCATCCTTTCTTTGCCCGCGATTCTCTATTGGTATTAGGTGAACATGTCACCCTCGAAGCCGGTACCGGCTGCGTACATACCGCTCCCGGACACGGTGAAGACGACTTTCGTGTAGGCCAGGAATACGGATTGGCCGTGATTTCTCCGGTGGATGACCGGGGTCGATTCACCGCAGAAGCCGAAAAGTTCCAGGGGCTCTATGTTCATGATGCCAATAAAGCGGTTGTAGAAGAGCTGGAAAAACGGAATATGCTGCTGAAGGCGGCTAGTATTGAACACCAGTATCCCTATTGCTGGCGCTGCAAGCAGCCCATAATCTACCGGGCTACGGAACAATGGTTTGCATCCATTGACGGTTTTCGCCAGGACGCCCTGGATGCTATTGATACGGTTAAGTGGATTCCATCCTGGGGCCGTGACCGCATTTTCAATATGATTAGAGACCGGGGGGATTGGTGTATCTCCCGGCAGCGCACCTGGGGAGTACCCATCCCCATATTCTACTGTGAATCCTGCGGGGAAGCCCTGATAAACGATGAAACCATCCAGCGGGTGAGCGAGCTCTTTGCTGCGAATGGTTCTGATATCTGGTTTGCGAAAACGGCGGCGGAACTTATGCCGCCAGGCTGCAGCTGTGAGCACTGCGGCGGCAGTACTTTCCGCAAAGAGAGCGATATTATGGATGTATGGTTTGATTCCGGTTCCAGCCACATGGCCGTTTTAGAGCCGCGCAAAGAACTGCGCTGGCCGTCTGATATGTATCTGGAAGGCAGCGACCAGCACCGCGGTTGGTTTAATTCCTCCCTTTCGACAGCAGTGGCAATCAGGGGTGCCGCCCCCTATAGAGAGGTTTTGACTCATGGCTTTGTGGTGGATGAGCAGGGCCGCAAGATGTCCAAGTCCCTGGGCAATGTGGTGGACCCACTGCGGATGACCCGGGAAATGGGAGCAGATATACTGCGTCTGTGGGTATCATCCGCCGATTATCGCAATGATGTTTCAGTTTCGCCCAATATAATAAAGCAGAGTGCGGAGGCTTATCGCAAGATTCGCAATACCTGCCGCTTTATCCTGGGCAATATTTTTGATTTTGACCCCGGGAAAGAGCGGGTAAGTTATGACAAGCTGAGTGAACTGGATCAATGGGCCTTGCTCAAGCTGGATAAATTAATCCGCCGGGTCACCAAAGCCTATGAGGATTATGAATTCCATGTGGTATTTCATTCCATTCACAATTTCTGTACGGTTGACTTAAGCAATATCTACTTTGACATTTTGAAGGATAAACTATATTGCTCACACCCGCAGGATGCGGAAAGGAAAGCAGCCCAGACCGTACTCTACGATATAATTAACGCCCTGGTGGTAATGCTTGCTCCCATACTGGCCTTCAGCAGTGAGGAAATCTGGAGCCATCTCAAGAAGGAAGGGCAGGCGGAAAGCGTCCAATTGCTGGAATGGCCGCAGGCTAATGAGCTATATCTCAACCAGGCTATCGAAACCCGTATGTCACGGGTTCTGGAATTGCGGGAAGTGGTTACCAAAGCCCTGGAAGAAGCCCGGAGCAAGAAGGTGATAGGGCACTCCCTGGGAGCATGGATTACCATCTATGCTGGTCCCGGATGGATGGAAATCTTAGAAGCTACCGCTGGCCTGGAAAAAATATTCATTGTCTCCCGGGCGGAACTGAAGCCGGAAGCGGAAGCGCCGACAGAGGCCCTGGCTCTGGAGGGGGTTGAGGGTATCCGTGTTATGGTTCAAGCCGCTGAGGGCAGCAAGTGTGAGCGCTGCTGGATAATTGAGAATTCAGTCGGCGAAGATTTAAAACATCCCACATTATGCCAACGTTGTGCCGAGGTTATAGCCCAACTGCAAGGATAGGATGCTGAAAATTCATAAAAGCGCTATAGAAAAAAAGAGAAGGAAGAGGAAAAGGGGAGGGCTTGCTTTCCCCTTTATTCAATGAGGGGAAGATATTCAAACTATTACTATGGGTATCAATATCCGGGACTGTGGGGCTGAAAATGTATTTAAACCCTGTAATCTGGAATAATAATTAGAGAGTGGAGGGGGAGTTATGCCGGAAAGGGAACCGGGTCGGGATGAAAGCCATTACCTTCAGGAATTAAACCGGAAGATGGACGAACTGTCTCTTAATATGGAGAAATTAGGCATTGCCGAGTATCTGGAAATGCTTAGAAACCCGCGCCGCCTCTTTTTTATAAACTTTTGGGCCGGTTTATCCCGTGGCTTTGGAATGGCTATAGGTTTTACTATTCTGGCAGCTATTGTAATATATTTTTTACAAAAATTAATCATACTAAATGTACCGCTTATTGGGGATTTTATCGCCGACCTGGTAGCAATAGTACAAAACCAGCTAAGGGTGCAGTAACTCTCATCAATGCTTGTGCCCTCGCGGTATGGGAGGCAGTTTACATAAATTGAGGTGATAAGATGGACTACCAGAATAATTTAATGCAGCGCAAAGCTGAAATAGAGCAGGTTATTAAACAAAAACGGGATGAACTGATTATTCCCCTGGGTGAGTGGAGTGATGAACTATCCCTTTATGACCAGCACCCGGCTGATATTGCCAGTGAGGTAACCCAAAGGGAGACCAATCTGGGTATATTGGAAATGTTGGAATATGAACTGGAGAAAGTAAATGATGCCCTGTCCCGCCTGCAAAATGGCCAGTATGGTGTTTGCGAAGCTTGCGGGCAGCAAATCGAGCCGGCTCGCCTGGAGCGCCTGGTAAATACCACTCTCTGTGCCAACTGTGCCCGGAGCCAGCAGAAGGGCTTCAAACGGCCCGCTGAGGAAGAAGTCGTAGCGGCCGGTCAGATGTCAGATCTGGGTGAAGGAATACAGGTCGCCGGTTATGAGCTTTATGAGTAGGGTTGGAATGTTAATAGACTCGGACATACTGGTTCTGCTAGCTGGCACTTTAGTTAACGGTGGATTTTGGAGAGCCTGGGTGTTTTCCATATCTTGCTAAAAAACAGGAAAGAGTATATATTGATTGGTAGAGGAACATTAGGGGATGGGGATTTGGGAGCAATCATAGGAATGAAGGAGGACAGGTATATTGAGAATCGGCATTTTCACTGACAGCTTTATTCCCTACACCAGCGGCGTGGTTACCTCGATTTTAACTTTCCAGAAAGAATTGAGCCGCCTCGGACACGATATCCATATCTTTGCCCCTAGCTATCCTAACTTCCAGCAGGAGGAAGAACAGGTATACCGGTTCTTTTCTCTACCGGCGCCCACCAACCCTGATTTTTCTCTGGCCATTCCTATTTATCCCGGCATGAATATGCTGGTCCGGAGGCTTGACCTGGATATTATCCATGTTCAATCACCATTTACCATGGGGCGGGTAGGTCTTCACTATGGCCGCAAGTATCACATTCCCGTAGTCTTTACCTATCATACCCTTTATGACCAATATGTTCATTATGTGCCCATTGCTCAGGATCTGGCCCGGGAAATGGCCATCAAATACAGCGTAAGCTTCTGCAACCATTGCAGCCATGTGGTAGTACCGAGCAGTGAGGTAGAGACCATACTTAAACAAAACGAGGTTAAGACTCCGCTTAGCGTAATCCCTACCGGAGTACCTCTGGATAAATTTGAATCAGGAGATAAAGAGTGGCTGCGGAGGAATTATAATATCCCCGCCGAAAACCGGGTGCTGCTTTTCGTGGGGCGACTAAGCCGGGAAAAAAATCTGGAGTTTCTCATAAAGGCCTTCCGGCAGGTAAAAGAGCGGGTAGCAAACAGCACTTTGGTTTTAACCGCCCAGGGACCCCTGGAGAGCGAGCTCAAAAAGCTGGTGCCGGAATTAGGTCTTTCGCTGGAAAGGGATGTTGTTTTTACGGGAGCCCTGCCCTTTGACACCCTGGTAAATGTTTATTACTCCGCTGATCTCTTTGTTTTTTCTTCCGTGACCGAAACCCAGGGATTGGTTCTAATTGAGGCCATGGCTGCCGGGCTTCCGGTGGTAGCGGTGGGAGCTTACGGAGTCCAGGATATGGTGGATCATGAGATAAACGGCCTTCTAACCCCTTTGGATATAGAGGCCTTTAGCGATGCTATATCTAGCCTGCTGCTGGATAATCGACGCTATCGTCAATACCAGCTCAATGCCCGCCAAAAGGCGGAAAGCCTTTCCGCCGGCAAAATGGCCTTAAAATTGGAGCAGCTTTATCAAACCCTGTATGATCAGTCCCCTCCTCGTTATTATCGGGGGTTCGACCTGGGCAGGTGGCTGGGTTCCTAGAAGCCGAATTTGAGGGCCTGTTATTGACAGGCCTTTTTTTATGGGGCGAACAAAGCCCGCCTTTTGCTTTGCCCCTTGCTATTATCTTGTGTTAGATTATTAAATAAAGACTTCTTTAGGAGTTGGAGCGAGATGAAAAACCTGCGACTCACCCTGGCCATTATAGCCGGGAAGATATTAATCTATATAAGCCGCCTGCTGGGCCACCAGGGAACTTCTTTCCCCGGCCGGATAGCCCGTAAGATTTATCCCCGGATATTGCGAACCCTGTCCCCCAACATCCGCCGGGAGATTGTAGTAATAACCGGAACCAATGGTAAGACTACCACCAGCAACATGTTGGCGGAAATTCTAAAGCAGCAAGGCTACAGCCTGGTGCACAACCGGCTTGGAGCTAATATGCTTTCCGGAATTACTACTGCTTTTATTGAAAAGAGCGATATTCACGGCAGCAGGAAATTCGATTATGCCTTGCTGGAGACCGATGAAGCCACAGTCCCATTGCTCTTGCGGGAAACTCGGCCTCGCCTGGTTCTAATCACCAATTTCTTTCAGGATCAGTTGGATCGCTATGGCGAAATGGATCATACCATAAAATTGATTCAAGAGGCGGTAAAGGAACAGGAAATCGAAATGTTGCTCAATGCTGATGACCCGCTGACCGCTAACTTCCAGGCTGAAACCGGGCTTAAATGCTGGTATTATGGCTTTGATGACAGTTCCTATGATGATAGCCGGAGCATGGATAGTAGAGAAGCAAGATACTGTGCCTTTTGTGGTCATCAGCTGGAATATGAGAAATATCACTATGCTCAACTGGGTCAATATAGCTGTCCTCGATGCCATAGCCGCAACCCGGAAAGGGATTTTACCGGACAGGAACTGGAAATGAGTCCGGACATAGAATTGAAAGTGGACGGAATAGCCCTCAAAAGTCCCTACCAGGGATTCCACAATGCCTATAACATACTGGCGGCAGTTTCCCTGGCCCGCTTGTTGGGGGTGGAGGACGAAAATATTAAGAAGGCCATTGCCAGTTTCAAACCCCAGGCTGGACGGATGGAGGCTTTCTTCATAAACGGTAAAAGGGTAGTACTGGCCCTGGTTAAGAACCCGGCTGCTTTAAACCAGACCCTGGCCAGCTTGATTTATGACCCGGGTCGAAAAAACCTTTTCTTTGCTTTAAACGATAATGCTGCTGATGGTCGTGACATCTCCTGGATTTGGGATGCAGATGTGGAATTATTGGAGTACGAGAATGTGATGGTTGAACAGATTGTTTGTTCCGGACAGAGAAGCGGCGACCTAGCTTTACGCTTCAAATATGCTGGATTCCCTCAGGAAAGGATTAGAATTGAAGAAGAACTGCCGAGGGCCATTGAACTGGCAGTGCAGGGCAGCGCGGAGAGCAGTTATATACTTTGCAGCTATACCGCTCTCTTTGGTTGCCAGCGCATCCTGAGGGAGATGCAAAAGAGAAGCGGGACCGGGGAGGAAGCGGAAAAGGCTTACCAAGCCCAATCATAAGCCAAGCTTATCAATGGTTAAACGATAGTTGAACAATAGTTGATTCTACTGCAAAAAGTTATAAATATTCATTAGCTTGCATAAATATACCGCTCCAGCGTCCTTAATAGCGACCGAAGGGAGCATCAG
>ENA-UOOH01000681-UOOH01000681.1-fermentation-metagenome-genome-assembly--contig:-NODE-681-length-37022-cov-18.257013_pt1 | contig 37022 bp, 32 predicted proteins | sample MGYA00245778_ERZ724025 | MGnify/ENA primary metagenome ERZ724025 (study PRJEB28704, sample SAMN03018313) | fermentation metagenome | biome: anthropogenic terrestrial biome; feature: soil; material...
AGGTGCGTACCAACTGGAACGCACCACAAGCCTCGACCCGTTACTGAAGGGCATTTGATAAAATGCTCGCGGTGTAAAGCGTATTTTGCAAGCAAAAACGCGTGTTGCACACAAAACGTGCAAGGAAGGCGCTTTCAGCGCCCATAGCATATTTTGCAAGCAAAAATGCGGTTTGGCGCGCAATTCGCGCAAGCGCTTATTGAACAGTATACATCTGAAAAGAAACGAATTAAAAGAGGTATACCCCTATTGAGTGAAAAAGCTTCACATTACTATGTGTCTTTTAAAGGCAATGAAAAGATAAAGCTTGTTCCCTTACCGCTCTCACTGGTTACATTAATTTCCTCATCGTGTGCTTTCATAATATTTTTTACAATGTAAAGACCAAGCCCTACGCTGGTTTTGTCCCTGCCTCTGGACTTATCAGCTTTATGAAAGCGATCAAAGATAAATGGCAAATCATCGCTTAAGATTCCTATTCCTGAATCCGTCACAGTAATCTCTGCCTTTCCTTTGACAGTGTTTATGGATACTGAAATCTGCCCTGATTCAGGAGTAAATTTAACAGCATTATGCAGCAGGTTTATGAGAACTCTTTGAATTGCATCCCGATCTGCGCTTACAAGCATTACTTCCTGCTCAAAATTAGCCCGGAAATTTATGTTTTTATCCTCCAACGCTTGCTGCAGTTGAATTACACTAATACGCACAATCTCACATATATCAAAAACCGTAATATTAACCTTTAGCTCTCCTGCTTCCATTCTGGCAACCTCAAGCATGTCATTGACTAGTCTCTGAAGTCGTTTTACTTCATCCTTAACAATTCCAAGATACTCTTTTTGTTTTTCTTCGGGTATTGTTCCATCAAGAATACCCTCAATAAAACCATTTATCGAAGTCATCGGTGTTCTTAGTTCGTGAGATATATTTGCAACAAAATCACGCCTCATTTTTTCAAGGTTTTCAAGGGTTTCAAGCATATGATTAAAGCTTTTTGCAAGTATAGCCACCTCATCATTTCCTTTATAGGTTAATTTACTTTGCCATTCACCGGAAGAAATACGTCTGGCGGCTTGTGTCATTTGAATAAGTGGGCTTGTAATTCTTTTTGACAGAATATAAAGAAAAAAGAGTGAAAAAATTAGTGATAGTATAATTGCAGGGAGAAAGAGATTCGTTATAGCGGATCCGGTTTTCTTAATTTCCGGTATTGGTGTATGCAGCATAACATTTCCCTGAAATGCTCTACCGTTTATTATAACATTTGAAAAAGAAAAAGGTATTTTCACTGTCAACCACTGCATACCCGTCTCGTCAAAAAGACCAAAAAAATTACCTGTTTCAGTGCTTGATTTCCCAGACTTTGGTAAGGCATATTGCTTAGGGTTTGTTAATTGATATATGCCCTTATTGTTTTCAAGCTTTTCGATAAGATGAGCAGTAATCTGAGAATATGCAAAAATATTTCCTGTATCATCCACTATCCATATCAAAGAAGAAGTGTTGTTTGCCATTACCTCCAACAAGCTTTGAAATAAAAGTGAGGAATCTGAATCCATACGGTTATCAATCAACACATTAAGAGAGTAACAGATACGCTCACCGTACAAGTTTAAAACCTCTGCACGTTGATCTATAACATAACGATTTAAAGAGATATTGAATAAAACCGCTGTAAGAGTAAAGCATAAAAATAATGCTACTATAAAAATGAGCATCATTTTTTGGAAAATTGTACGGAACATTATTTCACCTCAAACTTATAGCCCACTCCCCACACTGTTTTCAACTGCCAATGAATATCTGGCGGATCCAGTTTTTCTCTCAGACGCTTAACATGAACATCCACCGTTCTTGTATCGCCATAAAAGTCAAATCCCCATACTTTTTCTAATAATTGTTCTCTGGTAAATACTTTGTTGGGGTTTGAGCCCAGGAAAAACAATAATTCCAGTTCTTTTGGCGGCAATTCCATTTCTTTGCCCTGAATTCGGATTGTGTAATTTGATTTGTTTATAACAAGACCTGGAAAAATGAGCTGCTCCAGTTCTGTATCTTGGCGCTCATACCGGCGCAAAACAGCCTTAACCCGTGCAATCAGTTCTTTTGGTTCAAAGGGTTTTACAACATAATCATCAGCACCCAATTCCAGACCCAATACCTTATCAAATGTTTCATCCCTTGCTGAAAGCATTATAATCGGAATACTGCTGAATTTACGTATCTCTCTGCACACTTGCCACCCATCGATTCCCGGCAGCATAATATCAAGGATGACAAGGTTAGGAGTAAACTCCCTAAAAACCTCAAGAGCTTGTTTCCCATTATAGACAGCTCTGCTTTCATAGCCTTCCTTGTCAAGATATAGCTGAACCAACTGGCATATGTTACTGTCATCATCAACAACAAGAATGCGCGCTTTACTACTCATAATTACCTCAGACAGCCGGTATAACAATCGGCTTAATTATTTTTATTCTTTATTAACTTAACTTTTCCACCTCAGCTTGTGAGTAGTATTGTGAGACACTATTACCAACGTGATGAGGTGTGATATCATACTTCCGTCGGTAACCCACTGTATGGGCAAGCGTCAAAAACACTGTTGAAAAGTTGAGTTAATATGGTTATTCCCCATAAAGCCGTGAAACGACTTTTTCCTTATTATTATCTACGATCTTGAAAAAAAATGCAAGCTATGACACTTCAGGCATAACTGTTCTAGTAGCGGTCTCCATATCACTGGTCGCTCAAAAACACGCTTTTAGCTTTACATTGTAATTACCTTGCGTCATTGAAATCACCCAAGAAAGGAGCGTACCAACTGGAACGCTCCCCCGAAAGGATAATCCAAAGCATCAGAATGCTCCTCCAGAAAGGATAACTTCAGTGCCGGAACGCACCACAAGCCTCGACCCGTAAAGCCTCCCGCTGCGAGCATTTGATCATGGCATTATGCGGCATATAATTATTGCTGATATCAATCCGGCAAGCCCGGCAATTAAAGCAATCCAAAGGGTATATTTTGTTTCTTTAACCCCGACAGCACCAAAATACACAGCGATCGTATAAAAAATGGTCTCTGTGGATCCCATCATAACAGATATTGTTTTACCTATATAACTGTCTGGACCATATTCCTTCAATTGTTGGTTTAACAAGCCTAAAGAAGCACTTCCGGAAACAGGACGCAAAAGAGCCATGGGTAAAATTTCTTTGGGAAATCCAAAAAGATCTGCAATAGGGCTTAGCAATAAAACAATCATGTCCAGAGCACCGGATTCCTTTAGAATATTTATCCCAAGCAATATGCCTATTATAACAGGAAGAATTTTAACAGTTGTTGTTAGACCCTCTTTAGCACCTTCTATAAAAGCATCAAAAACAGGTATATTCCTAAATGCTCCTAAAATAAGTATTATCACTATAAGCCCCGGAATAGCAAATTTTGAAAACCAGTTCATTATCAATATCATATTAACCTCCGCCTTTTATCCATAGCTGTAAAAATGTAATAAAATATTACAGCGGTTAATGTTGATATAAGAGAAGAAATCCATACCTGAGGAAGTATCCCTGATGCATCGGCAGAACCTGCTGCATTTCTCAAAGCAATAACATTGGTCGGTATCAATTGAATACACGAAGCGTTTATTACCATAAATAAAATCATGGAATCAGTTGCAGTATTTTTTCGTTTATTTAGTTTCTGTAACTCCTCCATTGCTTTTATTCCTAAAGGTGTTGCAGCATTTCCCAACCCCAAGAAATTAGCTGCAAAACACAAAAGAATTGCTCCCATTGCACTACGGTTTCCCAAGACTTCAGGAAATAGCAATGATAAGAATCCTTTTGAACTACGAGTTATAACATTGATGAGACCGCTTCTTTCCGCAACCTTCATAATGCCGGACCACATGCACATTACGCCTAATAATACGGCACAAAGGCTTACTCCCTCTTCAGCACTTGTTATTACAGCTTGTGTCACATTTCCGAGCCTGCCTGTAATTGTACCCCAAATAACTCCAAGCAAAATCATTCCGAGCCAGATGTAGTTTAACATATCCCTCACCCTTCTTGTTAACTGACTCAACTTTCCCACCTTAGCTTACGAGTAATGTTTTGAGGCGTTCGTACCGACATGCTGAGGTGTGATATCACACCGCCGTCGGTAGTCTGCTGTGCAGACAAGCGCCCAAAATATTGTGGGAAAGATGAGTTAACTGATTTATTCACTAATGATTCTATGGAAATAATACAGTCAAACAAAAAGAAGACTAAATTTTAATGACGACTGCAAAATTACTTAATGTAGAACCATTATTAATATATATGAATACTGTCCTGAATGAATACACCTTGTTTTACTCTGTTTTGAGACATACTCCCACTGCTATTTCTTAGGAATTTTTTAATAATTTATTGTTTTGGACTCCTTTACATGGGCAATAATTAGTGAGCTAAAAAAATTCCGATAAACTGTAAAAAAACTGTTGACGTTTATTGGCATTTATGGTACGATAAGATTTGTAAGAAATATGTCGAACAATGTTACGACTATCAAAGTTTTAGGGGGGGTGTAGTTTAATGAAATCAACAGGTATTGTAAGAAAGGTCGACGAACTCGGAAGAGTTGTGTTACCAATCGAGTTGAGAAGAACTCTCGACATAGCTGAAAAGGATGCATTGGAAATTTACGTTGATGAGTCTGCAATCATCCTTAAGAAGTATGAGCCTGCTTGTATCTTCTGCGACAATGCAAAAGACATTGTTGTATTCAAAGGCAAAAATATTTGCCCTGATTGTCTAAATGACATGAAAAACATTTAAGCAAGCAAACATAAAAAGGAGGCAGTTTAATCTGTCTCCTTTTTATTATGCAAATATGAATATACTTCTCTTTTTGATATACCCCTGTCTAAAGCAACCTTTTTCATGGCATCCTTTTGGTTTAGCCTATTACCTAAGTAATAATCCATATGCTCTTGTATGGTTAAATTTAGCAGGTGACTGTTATCAGATTCAACATTTTCTTCCGAGCCCTCAACTACCAAAACCATTTCTCCTTTAATTTTCTCTTTATTTGAAAGTACTTCTACAATTTCACTCAGGGAACCGCGTATAATTTCCTCATGCATCTTTGTTAACTCTCTGCATAACGCAGCGCGCCTATTCCCAAGAATCATGATTATATCATTTAATACGTCCAAAACCCGATGAGGAGAAACATAAAATATAATGGTTCTTCTTTCGCTGTGAAGAGCTTCAAGAGCTTTTTTTCTAAGCTTTTTTTCATGAGATAAAAAACCTTCAAAACAGAATTTCCCGCATGAAAGGCCGGACAAAACCAAAGCTATGATTGATGCCGTACAACCAGGTATTAAAGTAACTGTAATGTTATTTTCAACCGCCAGCTTCACCAAATCTTCTCCCGGATCTGATATACCGGGGGTTCCTGCATCGGTAACCAAGGCGATATTTTTTCCTTCAAGCAGTTCCTTAGTGATTTCTTCCCCACGCTGTCTTTTATTATGCTCAAAATAACTAATCAAAGGTTTTTTAATATTATAATGATTTAAAAGCTTAAGGGTATGCCTTGTATCCTCTGCAGCAACTAAGTCAACCTCCTGTAATGTCTTAATTGCTCTAAAGCTTATATCCTCCAGATTTCCTACAGGAGTAGCTACAAGATACAGCATCCCCGAATTGTTTTCTTCCATTTGTGTCCTTTCATCCTTCCGTGTTCATTTTACTGTGGTAAATTTAAAACTTGAGCACACATCTTTCTATCTTCATTTCACTGTATAATTTGAAACTTGAGCACACATCTTTCCATCTTCGTTTCACTGTATAATTTGAAACCTAGCACATATCCTTCAAACCAGCTAAAAGTTTGCATACCTGATTTCCCCAGTGCAATCTAGATCATAACCATCGTCCTATCCACCAGTTATTCTTGATGTTATCAATGTTTTTAGGAAGTGTATTTTAAACCGTTGGCTAAAAATGCTTTACAATTCTGCAAAGGCATGCCGTGTTGCGTGGCACCCTATATTAACTGCGACCGGCAAACTTGCGATATGGGTCGGAAAACACTCAATATGTACTGCCAACGCTGTTGTGCTTCCGCCAATACCTGCAGGGCCTATTCCCAATTTATTTATCATTGTTTTTATTTTATTTTCAAGCTTTGAAATTTCCAAATCAACGTGTTCAGAACCAACAGACCTAAGCAACGCTTTTTTAGAAAGAAGAGCTGCCTTTTCCATCGTCCCTCCTATCCCAACTCCAACAATTATGGGTGGGCAAGGGTTAGAACCGGCATTACTCACGGTTTTTATTACAAAATCAACAACGCCTTCCACTCCATCCGAAGGCTTAAGCATAGCTATTGAGCTCATGTTTTCACTTCCAAAGCCTTTTGGAGCAACCTCTATTTTTAGTCTGTCACCTGAAACAATTTCTGTGTGTATAACAGCAGGAGTGTTGTCTCCGGTGTTTAAACGTTTTAATGGATTACTAACAACAGAACAACGCAAATAACCATTTTTATAGCCTCTTCTCACGCCTTCATTTATCGCATCCGTTAGATTACCTCCAATTATGCTAACATCCTGACCTATTTCAAGAAATACAACCGCCATCCCGGTATCCTGACAAATAGCCATATTGTTCTCTCTTGCTATTTTTGAATTCTCAATGAGGTTATTAAGAACCCATACGGCATTTTCTGATTCCTCGGAATCTTTTGACTCTATGAGTGCATTGTAAATATCATCATTTAAGTAATAATTGGCATCCATGCATAGCTTTTCAACTGCGGAAATAATATGATCAATGTGAATTGTTCTCATTATAACTTTTAACCTCCAAAATAACATTCCCAATAGAACATAATTATATCCCAACCTCAGCTTGCAATTCAACAATAAAATGCATGGGTAGATGGTTTTTGTGATAAAAGACATGGTTACAAGTCAAAGATATGCTGTCAAAATCCGCATGAACCTCGACCCATATGGTCACCCGCTACATCGCATGGATAGTTGACCTTGAAGACAATATGAGAAAAAACTGTTGCAAAGCAGACCTTTCCTGTGTTACTATATTGAAAATGCCGGTATTCTTTTTTTGAAACCGGACAAAATTATTTTATATTCTAAATTCGACTTATATCCGATTTGGAATGAGAGCGGAGGTATTTAAAATGAATATTGAGGTTAACAGATCACGTTTTTCTGCCAGAAGGATAGCCATTACCGGTATCTTGTCGGCACTGTCTATTGCATTGAATTTTACACCCTTAGGCTTTATGCTTATTCCCGGTCTACCAGTTCAGATTACATTCATGCATATCCCTGTTATTATTGGTGCCATAATTGAAGGACCCTTTGTAGGAGCATTTATCGGATTGGTATTTGGGCTTACAAGCTTGTACACGGCAGTACAGCAATCAGCGCTGCCTATAGCTTTTGCTTTTCTGAATCCTTTGGTTTCAGTGCTTCCCCGTATCCTTATAGGCATTGTTGCCCACTATGTATTCAAAGCCTTGAACAATGTTTTCAAAGAGAAAAAGCAGACAATTTCAATTGGAGTATCGGCTGCAGCTGCCACTCTTACAAACACTATTGGTGTTTTAGGAATGATTTATATCCTGTATGCTAAACGTTATATAGAAGCATTGATATCTTTTATTGGTTTGCCTTCAGATACTGCTTCAATTTATATATTTGTTTCAGCTTTACCTAATTTTATAGCAGAGCTTATATCTTCAATTTTGCTTTCTGTGCCTATTGTGCTGGCAATTAAGAAGATTAGGAAATAGTCACACTTTCTTAGTAACTTACTGATGCAAAACATTAATAAAAAACAAGAATATTTATGTTTTGCATCTGTGAGTTCCTATGTTGGGGTGTGGGCAAAGCCCACTTTGTTTACTCAATAGAATACGTATATTGGGTATCCACATTAGATAAGTGGATACCCAACGCATTTTGTTACTTATTCATTGATTAACAAGCAATAAAACCATGGATTTGTATTTTTAAGAATTTATGTGGATTAATGAATGAAAATTTATAAAACAATACTAATATATGACAGGAGTACATTCATGAGTATGATAATTGGAATTGATATCGGAGGAAGCACTACCAAAATAATTGGATTTTACAGGAACAAAGTTATAAGCCCCTTGCTTGTTAAGGCAACAGACCCTATTTCCTCGTTGTATGGTGCATTTGGTAAATTCCTGAATCAAAATGGTCTTAGTCTTAACGATGTTTCTCATGTTATGGTTACCGGTGTTGGTTCTTCATATGTTCGTGAACGTATTTTTGGTATTCCAACCGGGAGAACTGACGAATTCAATTCTGTTGGTTTAGGAGGACTTTTTCTCTCAAACCTCTCAAATGCTGTTATTGTAAGTATGGGAACCGGAACTGCTTTTGTGAAAGCAGAAATGTCCAAGGTAAGCCATCTCGGCGGGACAGGTGTTGGCGGTGGAACTCTATTAGGGTTGTCAAACAGGATGCTTAACATTCGTCACTTTGATGATCTTGTTGAAATGGCCAAAGGCGGTAACCTTGCGAATGTGGATCTCTTCATAAAAGACATGTCTAATAATATAATTGCAGAATTACCCCCTGATACGACTGCATCAAACTTTGGCAAAATCAGTGACCTTGTAACAAGCCCAGATATAGCCCTTGGGATCATAAACCTAGTGTTTCAGACCATTGGTGTTTTATCAATCTTTGCAGCACGAATTGATGGTACAGCAGACATTGTTCTGACAGGAAATCTAACTAATGTTCCACAATCAATTGAAATTTTCAACGGGCTTACAAGACTTCATTCTGTACGCTTTCATGTACCTGAGCATGCAGAGTTTGCAACAGCTGTAGGTGCAGCGCTATTATATGAAACAAATGCAAGCTTCATCGATGGCGAAAACTCATAGGAAAGTACAATTTATTTAGGAATAGTAACGAATCCAAGATGGTTGCCATCCCACCACTATATGCGGTTCTTTTATTTTTCGAGTTTAAGAAGGGTATTTTTGCTTTTTAAAACATGAAGTGGTAAGCACAACTAATGGCTGCAAACACTTCATTTTTACCATACATTACATATGAAAAGGCATATCTATTATTGTTATAATATTATTATCACCCAGATAGTCACAAAGTGACTTTCTGAGCTTATTCGGTGGTATTGTAGCCTGAAAAATTTAGCTTGTAACCTGGACTCCAATCCACGAACAGGAATTACTTAAATTACTTAAACTACAGAACTGTAGAATACTTGAGTGGTGTGGGTACATCGTTATGTGGTAAACATAATAAGTCAACAACCTTGTTAAAAAAATTAAGGCTATATCGTATGCGTTACCATTTATTTCAGGTGATAATAATGAAAGTTTTTAAGAGCATATTTCATATATTTATTATATTTTTAGTGTGTATCACTTTGTTCTCTGTTTCTTTGTATGGGATTTTTTCCTCTACTTTATTAAATCCTGCTTTTTATGCTGACACTATGAATAACAGTCGTGTGCAGAATTCTATTGATGCTGCATCTAAATATATTACTAAAAATGGTTTTATAATAGATAGCCACTCTTTAAAGGGTAATTTATTGTCACTTGCCGGAGGGGTAATTCGCTATATTACGCAAGAGGACATGTCTTTTTCAAGCATCACGATAGATAACAGTAATGTGGAATCCTTCCGGGCATCAATTCTTTCCGAAGCACCTGAGCAGGTTAATAATATACCTGACATTTCACAAATTCACCCATATATGCTGTCCTATTTTATATCAGGTTCCGAAAATATATATTCTTTGCTTCATTTTACTCGAAACAATTATGCATTATTTAAAACTTTTTATCCCGTAATCATCTTATTTACACTTTTTATTATCCTCCTATCGAAAAAGCCTGCTAAGTATAGTTACATAGCTTTTACAACAACTTCAATATCATTGGTTATCTTTGGTCTAATACTCAGAATTTCACACAGACCACTTGTAATAACCTTGTTTGAAAGAGTTTCTCCGGATCTTGTTGTCCTTTTGGAACCGATTATTTCCAAAGTAATTAATAGCCTTCTGCTTTATTTTTTATTATCAGCAACCGTTCTTTTTATCATTGCAATTATCCTCCGCTTTAAACCTGTTAACAATATGTTAAGCAAAATCTCACAAAAAGCAGTTGTTTTATTGATAATCATTGCAGTAGTCCTTTCGATTATATACAGGCATGATTTATATTTTTTAATTAATCGTAATGTCGGGAATACCTCTCAATATCAGCAGGTGTCAACACTTACGCAAGATGATGGCGCCGTTCATTCATTGGTAATAAAGCTTAAGGAGCAAAGTTCTGACAAACCGATAGAAGATGTAACTATTGTTGTTAATAAAGTTGATTATCCCTATAACCCGCTTTATGTATCAACCTTAAGCAACACCTCGGGGAATGCACGATTTATACTGCCAAGCGGAAGCTTTCTTGTATATGCGGATGAATCAACATTACCTTGCGAATATAATCCTTTCGAGCCTATAATACTTCATCTTAACAAGCCGGATAATTCCTGGTTTACAATATATTTAACAAAAAAAGAGAAACGTAAAGTGCCTAATGAAATTCAATACGGAAAGATTTATTCATATCCTTATTAGGCAATATTTTGACACTATCAGGCAAAATCTTAGCATTATCAGGCGATATTTTAACACTAGACAAATTAAAATGCTTTTTAAGAAAAGCAATATTGCTTCTATGTTGACCTGAAGCTTTCGAAACTTCAGATGGGGGAACATGTATGATAAGGTTTTTCCCTTCGATGCTTCCATAGCTTGAAAGCTCTTTTATAACCTTGTCAAGCCATATTTTTGAGTAGACGAGTTCGCCAAAGGCAGGATGCACCGGTCCTGCTACTGCATCGCTCTTTTGCTGCAGTCCACCGGCATCATGGAGCCCAATCCGCAATATCGTAATTCCGGCTGCATCATACATTGGAGTTATCTTACTGCACCACAAAACAGCTTCGTCGACCGACAAAGGTTGATACTCCCCTTTGGCATATATCTCCTCTAAACCTGTGTCCCTTATTACTAATGTGGGATATATCCGAACCATATCCGGCTTTATGCTAATAATTTTTTTTGCTGTTTCCTGGCTTTTCTCAAATGTATCACCCGGTAACCCAATCATTGTTTGCGCTCCCAAAGAAAACCCATATTGCTTTACAAGGTTACAGGCTGTAATTGCTTCCTCAGGCGTATAAAAGCGGCTGCTGTTTTTTAACACATCCATATCAAGACTTTGTATTCCAAGCTCTATGACTTTTACAGAATACTTTTTAAGAAATTCAAGAATCTTATCATTAATATAGTCCGGACGAGTCGACAAACGTATCCCGCTGACAAATCCTCTCTTTACATAGCTTTCCGCCAGTTTAAGATATTCTTCCTGCTCGATAGCAGGGATCCCGGTAAAGCTACCGCCAAAAAAAGCGATTTCACATGAATCTTCAGGTTTGGCAGATTCTAAATGTCTGTTAATTATCTCATGAATCTGTGAAAGAGAAGATGGTTTATTTTGCCCGCTTATTCTTCTTTGATTACAAAATATGCAATCATGCGGGCAACCAACATGAGGTATAAAAATTGGTATGTTAATATGTTTTTTCTTATTCATCATCTTTTATATCTTGTTAGGTTTCATTGCTTGGGTTTTCATCGTTTGAGACCTCTTGGCTTAACCATTTTTCAAGTGCATCACCGGCTGCATTCTGCTCTGCTTCTTTTTTTGTTTTCCCGATGCCTTCGCCCATAATGCGATCGTTAATGGATACTGCGGTTGTAAACGTCTTATCATGATCTGGACCTACTTCATTAATAATGGAATAAGTAATAGCAAACAAACCTTTCTTCTGCACTTCCTCCTGTAATTTTGTTTTAAAATCACAAAAAAGAGTGCCTTGTAAGGCTTTTTTATAATTATCACTCAAGTATTGTGAGATGAACTCCTCCGCTGCTGTTAAGCCTGAATCCAAGAAAAGGCTGCCTATAATAGCCTCCATTGCGTCCGCTAATATGGAATTCCGTTTTCCGCCCCCCATAATTCTTTCTCCTTTTCCAAGGAGTAGAATATCCCCGATCTTAAGCTTTTTAGCACATTTTGATAAAGACGCTTCCGATACAACTGATGCTCGCATTTTACTCATTTCTCCTTCAGGCATATCGGAAGCCTCTCTAAACAAACGATTTGTTACAATAAAATTTAAAACCGAATCACCTAAAAACTCCACCCGTTCATTGCTGCAAAAGCCTTTATTTCCATGCTCATATGCATAAGAGCTATGGGTTAGAGCAATTAGTGCATAATTCTTGTTTTCATAAACATAACCAATACTATCCTCTAACATTTTTACATTATCATCAATATTCAATTAAAATCCTTCCTCCCAATTCAATTATTTTTGATAACCTCAAAGCTGGAACCACCTCAAGCCTCGACCCGTTATATGCGGGCGCTTTAGCACCTTCATTGCGCGTTTTTGCTTACAAAATACGCTTTACGCCACGGGTTGACAAATTAATTTATGCCACGTATTTTAGCATTGCACAACAGCTTTAGCTGTGTAAAAAATTTATAGCATCTGAAGCATGCTTCCCGAATAGCATTATGCTTCATAGGATTCACAGCATCAGATGCTTAAAAAAGTGGGTTTGCATATGAAAGTAAACTCTCATATGCAATGCAAAATAAGAAAATATAATTTATTTCTTGCAATTCTATTCGTATTTTTTTAAAATAATAGCCGAATTATGTCCCCCGAAACCAAGAGCATTTGACAAAGCATATTGAATATCAGCTTTTCTCCCATGGTTAGGAACATAATCCAAATCGCATTCTTTGTCAGGTGTATCCAAATGTATTGTAGGAGGTAAAAAACCTTCCTTAATAGCAAATGCGGTAATTATCGCCTCAATGCCGCCTGCCGCACCTAAAAGATGACCTGTCATTGATTTTGTTGAGCTAACTGCAAGCTTGTATGCGTGTTCTCCAAAAACCTTTTTTATAACCATCGTTTCAATTGTATCATTTAGTGGCGTTGAAGTTCCGTGGGCATTTATGTACCCAACTTCTTCCAGCTTTATACCGGCGTCCTGAATAGCAAACTGCATTGCTTTCATTCCTGCAATTCCGTCCGGATGAGGCGCTGTTATGTGGTATGCATCACATGTACAACCATAACCTACTATTTCGGCTATGATATTTGCTCCTCTTTTAAGAGCATGCTCCAGTTCCTCAAGAACAACTATACCTGCCCCTTCACCCATAACAAAGCCTGATCTGTCTTTATCAAAAGGCCTGCATGCAATTTCCGGATCGCTTTCCGTAGTCATAGCTCTGGCAGAACAGAAACCGGAAAACGCAAGCTCTGAATAGGCTGCCTCAGTTCCTCCGGAAACCATTACATCAGCCATCCCCCACCGAATTGCATTAAAAGCATCTCCAATTGCATTATTGGCTGAAGCACATGCTGTTGTAACACATTCATTATATCCTTGGTAGCCAAAATGTATAGCTACACGACCCGATGCCATGTTGGAGATCATCATCGGAATAAAGAAAGGACTAATCCTCTGTGGTCCTTTTTCCATTAAAATCTCTTTTTGCTCCTCTAATGTAAGGATCCCACCTATACCCGAACCAATCAATACTCCAATACGAAAAGAATCCTCATCTTTAATATTAATTCCTGCTTCATTAACAGCCATAACAGATGCTGCAATTGCATACTGTGTAAATCGATCAAGCCTTTTCGCTTCTTTTTTTTCAACATATAAGTTTGGATCAAAATCTATAACTTCTGAAGCTACTTTTGTGTCTATTCTGCTGCAATCAAACTTTGTTATATTGGAAATTCCATTTTTCCCTTCTTTAATCGCTTTCCAAAATTCAGGAGTACCTTGTCCTAATGCATGGACAACGCCAGTTCCTGTTATAACCACCCGTCTTGTCATAATCCTACCCTCCTCCGGTGTTACTGTAATGGATTAATAAACAAATCCAAATAATTTTCAAACCTTAATCTATGCAAACCTAACGGATTATTAAAAATAAGTATTATTAGGATTGCTTCCAAGAAAGTCGTGAAACGACTTTTTCCTGCAGGTTCCACTGCAGGAAGTTGTAGCAAGCTGCAACCTGATGCAATCACAATAAGGTTATCCAGTCTTCTTTCAAAGGCTGATGAAATTTAATACGTCTTAAATTTCATCATAAAGTCACTTTGTGGCTTTATGGGTAATAATCTTATTAAATGTTTATTATTTTTAAGAAAGTCGCCAAGAATAAAGAAAGCCCCACAAGTGGGACTCTCTTTATTCAACTTAACTTAGGAGTGTGCTTTTATATAATCCACAGCATCTCCAACTGTTGCAATTTTCTCAGCTTCTTTGTCCGGTATTTCCAGATCAAATTCTTCCTCAAGTGCCATAATCAACTCAACGATATCTAGCGAATCCGCTCCAAGATCATCTATGAAAGAAGCTTCCATAGTAACCTCACTCTCCTCGACGCCAAGTTGTTCTACAACTATCCCTTTAACTTTATCAAATGCCACGTCTTTCACCCCCTTCCAGACAGAAATCACATACTATATCTGTATAGTATTGCTATCCATAAAGATAATATTACATAACCAAACCGCCGTCAACATGGATTACTTGACCTGTAATATATTCAGCATCCTCTGATGCAAGGAAGCATACCACCCCTGCTACCTCAGAAGGAGTCCCAGCCCTTCTTAAAGGAACATTCGCAATATAATTTTCCTTGATATCATCGGGTAACTGCTGCGACATATCAGATTCAATAAATCCCGGTGCTACTGCATTGCAAGTAATACCTCGAGATCCCAGTTCTTTGGCTGTTGATTTTGTAAACCCTATTATGCCGGCCTTTGAAGCTGCATAATTAGCCTGACCGGCATTTCCCATAACCCCAATAATCGATGAAATATTAATTATCCTGCCCTGACGTTTTTTCATCATAAGCCTAATAACTTCCTTTGTACATAGGAAAACGCTTTTTAAATTAATATTCAAAACATCATCCCAGTCTTCTATGCCCATTTTCATAAGTAATTTATCCCGGACAATGCCGGCATTATTAACGAGAACATCAACTGTTCCAAATGTTTCAACTGCAGTTTTAACAATCATCTGAGCATTCTCCGGTAAGCTTATGTCTCCTATAAATGCTTTTACTTTATACCCCTTATCTAAAAACTCTTTTTCTGTTATCAGCACAGTTTCTGATGTTCCGTTAATTATGACATTTGCACCAAGCTCTGCGAACTTTTCCGCAATTGCTTTTCCTAAACCTCTTGCTGATCCGGTGACAATAACAGTTTTCCCCGTGTAATCCAAACCTCTCACCTCTTCACTGCCGATATTACAGCTTCCAAAGAAGCCATGTCCTCAACATTTAAGACAGAAACATCCCTGTCTATTTTTTTGATAAACCCGCTTAATACTTTTCCGGGTCCGATTTCAATAAAAGTATCCACACCCTTTGCGATCATTGTGCGAACGCAATCCTCCCACATGACACATCGGGACACCTGATTAACTAACGATTCTTTAACATAAGCTTCTGAATGGACTATATCGCCGGTGACATTTGCAAGAACAGGCACTCTCATTGGATTAATATTAACACTTGCAAGCTCCTCTTTTAACCTTTCACCGGCAGGTGCGAGCATACTGCAGTGAAATGGAGCGCTTACCGCTAACGGAACAGCCCTTTTTGCTCCCTTATCAAGAGCAATGGCAGCTGCTTTTTCTACTGCCTTAACTTCACCTGATATTACGATTTGTTCGGGACAGTTGAAGTTAGCAGGCTCAACAATACCTTCGCCTTTTGCCATAGAACACGCTTCGAAAACAGTTTCTCTATCAAGACCAAGTATAGCTGTCATTGAACCCACGCCAAGAGGAACAGCTTCTTGCATAAATTTGCCGCGTTTTCTGACCAGCCTAACAGCATCAGCGAATGAAAATGTTCCGGAATAGACATGGGCTGAATATTCACCCAAGCTTAAACCTGCAGCATATTCAGCGGTTATTCCTTCTTTCAAAAGAGGCTGAAGACACGCAATACTTGCGGTTACTAATGCGGGTTGGGTGTTTTTGGTAATTTTAAGAGTTTCGTCATCACCATTGAAAACCATGTCTTCTATATCAAAACCAAGTGCACTTGAGGCTTGTTTAAAAATTTCTGTCGCCTCTGTATAATGATTACAAATATCTTTTGCCATTCCAATATGCTGTGCTCCCTGCCCTGAGAATACAAATGCTATTTTTGACATAAAAACCTCCGTATGTAATAGACTGAGTTTTGATTCTGCGGCTATAACACAATTTGATAAAATTTGGTTAATTGTAATGTTTCTTGCCAACCAACAAATCACTTCGCTACTTGTTGGTTGCAATGGAATCAATTTTTCACTTCCCCCAAGACAGGCATAGAGAGCCACATGTTAAGCCGCCTCCAAAGGCAACAAAAACAAGTATGTCACCCTTTTTGAGTTTACCGTTTTTTGCAGATATGTCTAGGGCAACAGGTATAGATGCTGAAGAAATATTCCCTGTATCCTGTAATATAACACATATCTGTTCGTCATTAAGACCAAGGCGTTTGGCTGCTCCGTTAATAATACGTAAATTTGCTTGATGTGGTACTACCATATCAACGTCGTTAATAGAAATACCCGCTTTTTCTAGAACAAGGTTTGTTGCATCAGTCATTGCTCTGACGGCAAAGGCGAACACCTCACTGCCGTCCTGCCATATTGTGTGCTCCATACCTTCTCTTCTTTTTTTCTTTTCGTCTTCGGAAACAAAACAGCAGGGTATTGTGATACTATGACCCAGATCTCCGAAAGACGCAATATAGCTTTCCTTAATGCCATATTCTTTATCAACCTTTCCCAGAACAATTGCTCCGGCAGCATCGCCAAACAATATACAGGTGCTTCTGTTTTTCCAATCCACTATACGGCTGAGGGCTTCATTTGAAACTATTAAAATATGTTTATAATATCCTGTTTGAATAAATTGCTGAGCAATAGTCATTGCGTATACAAACCCTGTGCATGCGGCATTAACATCAAATGCTGCAGCATTTTTTGCGTTTATTTCGCCTTGAATCAAACAAGCCATAGAGGGAGAAAGATAATCCGGTGCCTCAGTTGTGGCAATAATAAGATCAACATCCTCCGGGGTGATTCCAGCATCGCTGATAGCCTGTTTTGCAGCAATAGCCCCCATTGTATATGATGGAACATCCTCTTCTAAAAGATGTCTTTCCTTAATTCCTGTACGCCTTGTTATCCATTCGTCTGTAGTATCAACCATTGTCTCAAGAGTATGGTTGCTAATTATTTTATCAGGTATATATTTCCCTGTTCCAATAATGCCTACATTAAAATCAAGCATTAAATTTTACCTCCATAGTTGAAAATCGATCACGAATTTGATCAATAAAAGCACTTTTTGTAACATTACACGCATTTAATATTGTGTTTCGAATAGCTTTTGCTTTGCTGTTTCCATGACATTTAAACACAATTCCGTCAATGCCAAGTATAGGAGTGCCACCTATAACTTCCGGGTCTACACTGTCTTTTAGTTTTTTAATATGAGCTTTAACAAGTAATGCTGAGATTTTTGTAAACAAATCGCTGTTGAATATACGTTTAATATTTTGGAAGAAATATTTGCCTGTGCCTTCCATCATCTTAAGCATAGCATTCCCCGTAAATCCGTCACATACTGCTACATCAACCTTGCCTTCAGCAATATCTCTGCCTTCTATATTGCCTATAAAGTTAACTCCGCATTTTCTTAAAATAGGAAGTGTTTCTTTGAGAGTTTCATTGCCCTTTTCATCTTCTGTTCCTATATTGACAAGCCCAACACGAGGATTCTCTTTTTTCATCATCTGCTGCATATAAATTGAACCCATTATAGCAAACTGGGCATAATTTATTGGTCGGCAAATGGTGTTCATCCCCGCATCTATTATCATTGTTCCGCCCGTAAGAGAAGGTACGATTGGAGCAAGTGCAGGTCTTGATACGCCTTTTATTCTTCCGGCAATTAATAAGGTACCTGCGAGCAATGCACCTGTACTACCTGCTGAAATGAAGACTATACCGGGGTTTTCTCTTATTTTGTTCAACCCAATAACCATTGAAGAATCTTTCTTATGGCGTATAGCTTCTGTTGGCTTATCATCATTGGATATAACCTGTGATGCATTCGTTATTATAATGCGTTCATTCATAAAGTTATATTTTTTTAATATTCGATTTATTTCATTCTCTGCTCCTATTAATTCAATCTCAAAGCCTTCTTTTGTTTTAACTGCTTCTATACAACCTTTTACAATTTCATCGGGTGCGTTATCTCCACCCATTGCATCCACCATGATTCTCAACTTTCCTCACACAGCCTTTCCTCAGGATGTTTATCGTATAAAACTATATAAATTGAAAAAGAAGTTAATTATGTTTGGTGATATTTACCAATCGTTTCTTTTTCAACTTATATTGCACATGTGCTTGTTCAGGGCTATGCCAAAACAAATGGCACGTGCATCAATTCATGTCTAAATATGTTGAATTTCTAATTCAACATATTTATTTATCATTAATATCATTATTTCTAATCGTTACAAGTATAAACTTGCCGCGGAAAATTTCTTGCTGCTTATGGTATATGAGCACCCAAACGATATGATTCCTTTGTTTTGTTTGTCTCACTTCAGCTTTTGCCAATAAACGAGAGCCTGCGTAGACAGGTGTTTTGTATTTTATGTTTGCAACACCAACCAAAGCGACTTCCGCATCAATAACAGCAATTGCCAGCGATTCTGCAAATGAATATATGTAATGTCCTCTAACTATTCTTGATTTATCAAATACCATATGATTTGTTGTATCAAGAATTGATATAGCATTTTCTCCTAATTGAATATCCACTATTTCCCCGATGATTTCATCTGCATGCAACGCTCTAACCTTCTGGTGAGTTAATGAGGCTACATCACGGATTCTCTGCCTGAGCTCCGGAATGCCCAGCTCTAATCTGTCTAATCGTACCGTTGGAATACTTACCTCCAGATATTCTGCAATTTCTTCATCAGTCATGAAAGGATCTTCTTCTATTTTTTTTAAAAAGCGGTTATGCCTATCCTTTTTAGCCATTGAGCTTTTATTCACAAAGTAACACCTTTCTTCCTGTATAATATGAGCGAATATATAAATTGAAAATGTTTCGGGGTTCTCATTACAAGCTACCGATATATGTCCCCCGATTTTTCAATTTATATTTCACATGTTTTATTGTACACTTACCGGTATAAGCAATGCCAAAGCTAATAGCAAATGCGACAATTCATGTTTATACATGTTGAATTTTAAATCAACATAACAACATTTGATAATATTATTACCAGATAATATTTCCTGTTGCTAATCAGTATATACTATTTTATAATTGAATGCAATATGTATTGTTTCGCCATTTTTATTTCCAACTATCCCTTGATTCTATCCTTATTTGCCTTAAGATAATCATATCCTGAATAAATAGTTAATATTACAGCAATCCAAAGTAATATCTGCCCTATCGGTACATCTATGAAAAGAGAAAACGGAAAATTATTAATCAGAATTAGGAGAATCGCAGCCATCTGTGAGAAAGTTTTTATCTTAGCAGGGCCACTAGCGGCAATAACAACACCATCATTGGCCGCAAGTATGCGTATTCCGGTAACTATAAATTCTCTTGCTATGATAATAACCACAGCCCATGCTGATACCTCCCCTAATTGAACCAGTGCTATCAAAGATGATATCACTAGCAGCTTGTCCGCAATAGGATCAAGAAATTTTCCAAAAGTCGTAACACAATTTCTTTTTCTGGCAATAGCCCCATCAAGCATATCTGTAAGTGCTGCCAGAACAAATATGACGGCGGCGGCTGTTCTGCTTACCTCAACCGAATAAGGTAAAAGCATTTTCCCTGAATATACGGGTAAGAGCAATATTAAAATAACCGGTATCAATATTATTCTTAGGATAGTTAATTTGTTGGGCAAATTAATCATAATCTACAACCTCTCCAATCAGATCCATATTGTTTACATCTAAAATTTTGACTCTCACAAAAGCGCCTATTTCTAAAGGCTCTGCTGAAGCTATATATATTACAGGATCAATCTCGGGAGCCTCTCCATAGGAACGCCCATAATAAAATATACCGTCGTCAGCCACCCCTTCAACTACAACCTCATAAGTCTTCCCTATTCTTTTTTCCACTTTTGCAAGCGCAATTTCTTGCTGTAGATCAAGAAGAATATTTCGTCTTTTCTGCTTAGTTGCCTCGGCTACCTGGTTTTTCATTATTGCAGCAGGTGTGCCGTCTTCTCTGGAATATGCAAAAACACCAAGCCTGTCAAATTGGTATTCCTTTATAAAATCACAAAGAAGTTGAAAGTCCTCTTCCGTTTCGCCCGGAAATCCTGATATTAAGGTAGTCCTTAGTATTATATCCGATATTTCCTTCCGGAGCATAGTCATTAACGCTATTAAATCTTCTCTTCTGCTTTTTCTTCCCATTGCTTTAAGTATGCTATCTGAGGCGTGTTGTATTGGTATGTCCAAATACTTAACAAGCTTTGGATTAGTTTTAAGCTCAGTAATAAGCTCCTTGGTTATACGCTCAGGATAACAGTATAACAAACGAATCCATTTTAAATCTTCTATTTCAGACAATTTCCTTATCAAATCAACCAGCTTTGATTCTCCATAATTATCTTCACCATACCTGCTGACATCCTGGGCAATAATAATAAGCTCCTTTGCTCCCTTTTTAACCAGAAATTCAGCCTCGGTTAAAATGCTCTCGATTGTCCTGCTGCGAAACGGTCCTCTTAAAGCTGGAATAATACAATAGGTGCAAAAGTTGCTACACCCCTCCGCAATTTTTAAATACTTAGATGCTCCGTCTTCAGACAGTTCTCGCCTGTTATCTAAATAGCCGGTACCGTCAGGTTCATCGGTATAAAGAACATTTTCCTTATCTCCGCTTAATTTAGTCTCAATTGCTTTTCTAATTTCTGGAATATTGCCGGTTCCAACAACAACATCAACCTCCGGGATTTCATTTATTATATTTTCTTTGTATCTTTGAGCAAGGCAGCCTGTTACAACCAAAGCCTTCAAGTTACCGGTTTTCTTAAGCAGTGCAGCTTCTAATATGGCATCCACCGCTTCCTCTTTAGCATCTCCGATAAAGGCACAGGTATTAACTATTATAGCCTCCGCTTTCATCAAATCTGTTGTTATTTCAAAATCTCCCTTTTGCAAAATCCCAAGCATTATCTCACTGTCCACCAAGTTTTTAGGACATCCAAGGGAAATACAACCTACCCTAACAGGCATAAAAATTCCTCCGATATATATTTAATTAACGCTAATTTTCAACTTTCTGAGGTATACAGCTATCGTTCCCCGAATTGTGACAATTCGTTACCATCGATAAATATATTAACACAAAACGCATTGATCTGCATCCACATGCGTCATCATTTGTCATTACATTTCTTCAACCCATTTCTTCAACAGGTTCAATGCCAAGCAGCTCAAAGCAATTCAGAATTTACTGCCGTGCTGCTGCAATAAGAGCAATTATGATGATGTTTTGCTATGTAAGATTGAAGAAGCTTAGAGTAAGGGGGATGACATTTGAAATACAAAGCCATCCCCCTGATTTGTCTAAAAAAAACGATAAACTATAGTTGTCTTATAAGTGGAGTCTTGATGCTATTAGGATTCCGTCCATTTTTGAGAGAGTCTCAAGCAATTCATCGGAAATATCCACATCAACGCTGACAAAGGAAACTGCCTTATCCCCTCTTTTGTTGCGGCTCCATTGCATAGCTGCAATGTTTATATTGTTCTCGCCCAGCAATGTTCCAACTTTACCAATAATGCCGGGAATATCTTTGTTTTGAAGCGCAATAACATGTGGTGTTGGCTCAAAATCCAGCTTATATCCAAAGAAATCAACTATACGAACAACATCCTTGGCAAACACTGTTCCTGATACGGATAGATCCTTTTTCACATTTGTAAACTTTATAGTAATAAGATTAGTATATTTATCCAGGCTCGAATGCTTGCTCTCAACTAAATGAACTCCCAGCTCTTTAAGCTTTAACTCAGCATTTATATAATTTACATCCGTATCTCCGGCACTTTTCAAAAAGCCTTTAATAGCAGAAAGTGTAATCGGTTTTGTGGGAAGTATTCCAACATCACCCCTATATATAACTTCTATCTTGGTGACACGGTCTTTTTCTGCCTGATAATATATGCTGCCAAGCTTCTCTGCCAACTCAATATATGGTTTTAATTCATTAATATCTCCGGACATCGGAGGCATATTAACAGCCGGTACAAGCTCTCCGTTCAAAACTCCTTCAACAAGCTTTGCCACACCAATGCTGACATTATAATTAGCTTCTTTTGTGGAAGCACCCAAATGCGGTGTGAATACTACATTATCAAGCTCAAGAAGTGGATTCCAATAATCCTGTTCCTCAGGTTTCTTTGTAAAATTAGGCTCTGTTTCCTGAACATCAAGAGCTGCAGCAGCGACATGCCCATCAACAATGGCGTTGTATAACGCTTTTTCATCAATCATTCCACCGCGGGCGACATTTACAATGCGCACTCCTTTTTTGCAGATCTTTAATTCTTTTTCTCCGATTAAACCAACATTTTGCGGACTTTTCGGTATATGAAGAGTTATTAGATCAGATACTTTTAGCAGTTCCTCAAGGGTTTCGCAGCGAGTAATTCCAAGCTGTTTAAATTTATCATCGGATGCATATGGGTCAAAGCCTACACCCTTCATGCCAACACCCAGTAATTTCTTTGCTACTATGGAGCCGATCTTGCCGACTCCGATGATTCCGACAACTTTACCATCAAGCTCTTCACCCACAAACTTGTTGCGTCTGAAGTCTTTATTCTTAGCTGCATGGTGGGCTTGTGGAATATTCCTGAATATGGAAAAAGCCATGGCTACACCCATTTCTGCTGCAGCCATAATATTGCCCTCAGGTGTGTTAACAACTGCTATACCACTTTTTGTGCACTCATCCACATCAATATTATCAATTCCGTTTCCTGCCCTACCTGCAACCTTAAGGTTTACACCACGCTCAATTACTTCCTTGGTAACCTTTGTTGCGCTGCGAACAATTATTGCGTCATATTTGCCTATTACTTCAAGCAGTTCTTCTTTAGAAATACCGAATGGAGTATCAACTTCAAATCCCTTACTTTTCAAATATTCAATACCATCCGGTGCCATTTTGTCCGTTACGATAATCTTCGCCAAAATTATCCCTCCCTAAAAAAATAAGTCAAACCATATAGTTTGACCTCTGTTTACCTGTGACAAAATATTAAAAGCAATGGCGATAACGCCATAACATTTTAACGTAACTCTGTCCTTTTGCCTGAGAGATACACCTGTAAGATCAACATCAGGCTTGCCCCTTCGGCGCCGTTTAAGGTCTCTCCAGAGGTCCGTCCGATTAAAGTCTTATTACCTGAGAGATTTCCCCCTTCGGTGAGCCTTTTAGCTACTCTCCTTCAATCATCATCCGGCACTATAGATTATAGGTTGAATAGAATTTATCGCATTATTAATATTGAGAAAACAAATAATTGTTGTTTAATGCTGTCATATTATGATTGCTTCCCAGGAAATCGTAAAACGACTTTTTCCTGCAGGTTTAACTGCAGGAAGTTGCTACCTATGATAATCATAATATAGTATCAACCTATATGTTGTTTTTATTATAATCCTATCATTCAAAATGTCAAGCGGTTTTGTTAATATTTTGACAATCATCGGTTTTACCCTTGCAAAAAAGCTCATATATCCCCATTACCACAAGAAAAACAGCAAAAATTTTTTTAAGAAAATCGTTTTCAATACGAATAGCAAGTAAAGATCCTATTGAGGCTCCCAATAATCCACCACCAATTAAAAATGCTATATTCCGTGTTTTTAATTGTTTGTTTTTAATATGAAAAATCAAAGCAGAAACAGCGACGGGTAAAAAATACAAGAGATTTATTCCTTGGGCTGTTTTTTGCTCTATACCGGCAAATAATACAAGGCTCGGAATAAGAATGGTTCCTCCTCCCATTCCCATTCCACTTACAGTCCCCGCTATAAACCCTAATATCGCTTCAAGCACTTTTCCCTCACCTCTACTGCTTTCTTAGAAGTTAATTTATTGTTATTTGAAGAGTATTCCTAAGATAATTTCTTTAATACAAATCCATCATAATTTCTGATGCATTCTTATGCTACTTCCAAGATACTAATCCATCATTATTTTTAAAGCATTCCTTTGCTACTTTCCGAAAAGCTAATCACATCACTATTTAAAAAGCATTCTTAGCCCTGCTAAAAATAAAAAAATTGCAAATAATTTTTTTGAGAATTTCCCCTTAATTTTATTAAGCAAACAAGCTCCGAAAATTGCACCTGCTATGCCTCCCAACGCCACCTTCCACAAAACCGGCCAATCTACATATCCATCTTTTGCATATATAACACTACTTAGAATCGTTAACGGCAAAATGACTGCAATAGCTGTTGCTTGTGACTTTTTTTGAGCTATACCTGCAATTATGGTCAGGTACAGTACAACCAGAACACCACCACCCGATCCCAGTAATCCATTAATAAAGCCGGCTAATAAGCCGGTTATTGTAAGCTTTATTTTTTCGTTTTTCAGTCCTTGTTCAATATCTCCCATGTTACCCCCGGAGCTTCTTTAACCGATGAAACAGTCATTAGCAGAGTACCAGGCAAAAGCTCAGGTTTTAAATATGATTTCGGATTTGTAGATAAAAGTCTCTCTATTGTGTAAGTGCTGTCAGAGTTTTTTAAAAGAACAACCTGTTCTCCGTGTAAGTTAACTTCCATGCGCAATGATGCATTTTCTTCGGCATTATAAAAAATATGTTCATAAGGAACAACAGAATATATCATTGCTTATTGCTCCTTTCGGGCTGGGTTTTTTTACTTTTGCGAATTGCTTTTTTTTGTGTCCCTTTTTGTCCATGATACTTATCTATGAATTTATAGAGCTTATTAAGAGCACTTGCAAGTCCGCCAACTTCATTGATTATACCGTGATCAACAGCTTCCTGCCCAAAGAGGACAGTTCCCACATCATTAGCAAGCTCACCTGTTTTTAGCATCAGCTTACGGAAGCCTTCCTTTGAAATGCTTGAATTTTTTGATACAAAATCAACTACCCGCTCCTGCATTCTGTCAAAATACTCATATGTTTGTGGCACTCCAATTATCATGCCGTTCAACCGCAGCGGATGAATAGTCATTGTTGCAGATGGTGCAATGAATGAATAGTTTGTTGAAACAGCCATTGGTACGCCAATGCTATGACCGCCACCCAAAATAAGTGAAACAGTTGGCTTTGACATGCTGGCAATCATCTCGGCAATCGCCAATCCAGCCTCAACATCTCCACCCACCGTGTTTAGTATGAGCAGGAGTCCGTCAATGTTTTTGTCCTCTTCAATTGCAACCAACTGCGGTATTACATGCTCATATTTAGTCGTTTTATTCTGAGGTGGCAATATCATGTGACCTTCTATTTGTCCAATAACCGTAAGACAGTGGATATTCCTTCCTCTGTCCTGAATTTCCACCGTCCCCAATTCTTTTATATTATTTAATTTATCATTTTCGCTTTCTTTTTCTTTATCTTTTTCTTTCTCAACAACCCTGTCAGCAAAATATACTTTTGAATCCAAGAAAAAACCTCCCCAAGATCTGTCTCTCAACAGTATTAGCGGATTCAAAGTAAAATATACAATATGAATAATGCACATGCTTCTTTTTTGGCTACCAAAAACCCGGCATGTGCACCAATTCGTGTCTAAATAACGAAAATCAATATTCACTTTCCTTTAATATTACATCGTGAGCGCCGCCTTCTATAAGGCTTGTGGATGAAATAACCGTAATCCTTGCGGTCTCCTGTAATTGCTTAATAGTCCTTGCTCCGCAACTGGACATGGTTGATTGGATTTTACTGAGGGTAACATCTAAATTGTCTTTCAGTTTACCCGCATAAGGTACGTAGCTGTCAACACCTTCTTCGAATTTCAGGTTAACACTCTCACCAAGGTCATATCTCTGCCAGTTTCTTGCCCTATTTGAGCCTTCACCCCAGTATTCCTTAACGTAACTGTTGCCACGTTTAACTTTTTTGTTCGGGCTCTCATCAAACCTTGCAAAATAGCGTCCCATCATAACAAAGTCAGCACCCATCGCTAACGCGAGAACAACATGATAGTCATGAACAATTCCACCGTCAGAGCATATAGGGATATATACACCGGTTTTCTCGAAATACTCATCCCTTGCTTTTGCAACTTCAAGAACCGCACTTGCCTGCCCTCTCCCGATTCCCTTTTGCTCACGGGTAATGCAAATAGAACCTCCACCGATGCCAACCTTCACAAAGTCCGCTCCGGACTCAACCAAATATATAAAACCTTCCCTATCTACAACATTTCCTCCACCAATTATCGCATTGTTATAATTTTTCTTGACATACTGGATTGTTTCCCTTTGATATTCGGTGTACCCATCGGATGAGTCAACACATAATACATCCGCTTCTGCATCAATAAGAGCAGGAACTCTTTCTGAATAATCGCGGGTATTAATGCCGGCACCAACAAGCAGACGTTTTTTAGAATCCAGCAATTGCTCGGGATTTTGTTTGTGATCATCGTAATCCTTCCTGAACACGAGGTATTGCAAATTCTGATCCTTGTCGATGATAGGAAGGCTGTTTAGCTTTTGATCCCATATTAAATCATTGGCTTCACTTAATGTGATTCCCAGTTGACCTACAATTAACTTTTCGAAAGGTGTCATAAAATCTTCAACTTTTTTATTGAGAGGATCGCGGGTTAAACGGTAATCGCGGCCGGTAACAATACCTAACAGCTTTCCGTTAGCAGAACCATCTTCTGTGACAGCAATGGTCGAATGACCTGTTTTTTCTTTTATTGCAAGAATATCACTGAGTGTGTGGTGGATTGAAACATTGGAATCGCTGACAACAAAACCGGACTTGTGTTTTTTAACCTTTCTTACCATATCAAGCTGGCTTTGAATTGACTGTGAACCAAAAATAAATGAGAGTCCTCCGCATTTTGCAAGAGCTATTCCTAATGTATCATTTGAAACAGATTGCATTATAGCTGATACAATTGGGATGTTTAGACTGATTACCGGCTTCTGCCCCTTTGTGTATTTGGATATCGGTGTCGCTAAATTAACATCATTGGGTTTACAATCCTTTGTTGTTAAATTCGGAAGTAGTAAAAACTCACTGAATGTTCTGGAAACGTCTGAATATATGCGTGCCATAATCTCTCCTCCTTCGATATTGATTTTACTTCATTAACTTAAAAATCATCTTAAAATAACGGAAGAAATTGCTTAGCAATTTCAACACACCATTTCAACGAGGCGGAAGATTTTGACTCGCCGCCTGTTGTGTAAAATAGGTACCCGCCACCTATAGAGGTGGGGGACATCTTAGCCTCGTTATATAAATTGAAAAAGAATTTAATTATATTTGGTGGTATTTGTAAGCCGATTCTTTTTCAATTTATATTGCACATGTGCCTGTTCAGGGCTATGACAAAACAAATGGCACGTGCATCAATTCCATTTCTGCTTCAACATATATAGTGCTTGGTTAATGCGGTAAAATCAAATCTTAATAAATTTTTTCTATTCTATACAAATTAATTGTCTTTGTCAAATTTTTTTTTAAAAAAATTAATTAGTTAACTCAACTTTCCCTCAGTGTATTGGACGTTTAGGTGTGAAAATTGTGTGAGTTAATAAGTTTTCGTAGTTCTGCTGCTTAAAAGCTATGCTCTCGGCGAAATTATGGTATACATTTTGTAATTTTTCGTATTACGAAAATAGTGCATCCACAAATGCTTTGGGATCAAATGGCTGAAGTTCATCTATATGTTCACCTACACCAATAAATTTTACAGGTATGTTCAACTCAGATTTTATGGTTACGACAATTCCTCCCTTTGCTGTGCCATCAAGCTTTGTTAATACCAATCCTGTTACCCCGGCAGCTTCTGTGAAGTTCTTTGCCTGTGAAACAGCATTCTGACCTGTTGTTGCATCCAAAACCAACAGTGTTTCAGTATCTGCATCCGGAAGCTCCCTGCTTATAACCCTGAATATTTTTTTAAGCTCCTCCATTAAATTCTTTTTGGTATGGAGCCTTCCAGCTGTGTCACATACTATTACATCATATCCTCGGGCTTTGGAAGCTGTTATTGCATCGTAAATAACTGCAGATGGATCTGCTCCTTCTGCATGTTTAATTATATCAACGCCAGATCTCTTTGCCCATATTTCAAGCTGGTCAATAGCTGCCGCACGGAAAGTATCCCCTGCAGCCATCATAACTTTTTTACCCTGCTGCTTTAGTACATTACATATTTTGCCGATGGATGTTGTTTTCCCTACCCCATTAACGCCTATGACAATTATAATGGACGGCTTTGTATTAAGCTTCAGCTCTTCCTTTTCTGTGCCGAGTATTAATGCAACCTCTTCTTTTAAAATCTTCTTAACATCAAGAGCATTTGTTATTCTTTCCTTTTTAACACGCTCCTTAAGTTTTTCAACTATTTTAACGGTTGTCTCAACGCCAATATCTGAGGTTATAAGAATTTCTTCAAGCTCATCAAATAAATCCTCATCTATCTTGCCGAAAGAAACCAGCAGTTCATCAACCTTATGTGTTATACTTTCCCGTGTTTTTTTAAGACCGCTTTTTAATTTTTCAAAAAAGCCCATTCGTTTCGCCTCCATCATTATCTACCTTTTGTCGTAGTTTTCATAAGTTATTTAACACTATCGTTTTAACCCACATCTGCTCCCAAATCGGTTCTTTTTGATTCATCGAGCTTTAATGAAACAACTGATGAAACGCCAAACTCCTGCATGGTTACACCATAAAGTGCATCTGATGATTCCATTGTTCCTTTTCTATGGGTAATTACTATAAATTGTGTGGTTTTTGTAAACTTCCTAACATAATCTGCAAACTTATATACATTTACATCGTCTAACGCTGCTTCTATTTCGTCAAGAATACAAAACGGTGCCGGACGAAGCTTTAGTATTGCAAACAGAATGGCTATGGCTGTCATTGCTCTTTCGCCACCTGACAAAAGCAGCATATTCTGAAGCTTCTTCCCCGGTGGCTGCGCAATAATATCAATGCCGCATTCAAGAACATTATCCGGATCCTCCAGCAGGATCTCCGCTTTACCACCATCAAAAAGCTCTCTGAAAACAGTATTAAAATTAACATTTATGCGTTCAAATTCTTCAAGAAATTGTTTCCTCATTACTGTAAGCATTTCATTAATAACTCTGTTAAGCTTTTCCTCGGATTTTACAAGATCCTCCTTCTGGTTTGATAAAAAGTGGTGCCTTTCCTTAGTTTTGCTGTAATCCTCTATTGCGGAAACATTGACCGGTCCAAGCTCTCTTATTGACGCTTTCAACTCGGAAATCCGATTTTGAGTCTGCCTGATATTATTGATCTCTTTTTTATATTCTGCCGCGGTTCCAAATGTTAATTCATATTCATCCCATAACCTGTTCTGGGTGGCTTCCAATTCTGTCTGGAGCTTGGCTTTCTTAACCTCAAGCTTTCCATACTCCTCTTGCAGCAACCTGATTGCTTCATTATGGGAGGTTAAAACATCCAACATACCGGATAATTCCGCTTCCAAATATGAAACCTCTTCCTGCAGGCTCTCAAGCTTAAGGCTTTTGCCTGTCTTAATCTCCTGCAGCTCCTGTGCTTTCTGATTATGGCTAAATATATCGGCCTTCAGGGTCTCAATTCTCTCCTTGTTTTTCTCCTGCGCTGCAAGACGCTTTTCGATGTCTTCATTAAGCAGCTTTTTCTCCTCGTTAAGGTGCTCGATGTTCTCGGTGGTTTGATCTATGCTTTCCAATATAGAGTTAACAGATACCTTGTAATCATTGATATCCATATGCACTGCATCACGGTCAGTCTGCTCTTCCTTGTTCTTTAGCTGATTCTCCAAAATTGTCTTTTTAAGCTCGGAAATAACCTCCTCGATTGTTGAAAGACGCTTTTCCTCCTCAAGAACTTCACTTTCAACTGATTTTATGTTTTCCTTTAACTCATTTTTTTCAGCGTGAAGCATTTCCTGTTGAGCCGCAAGGCTTTTCATATTATCTTGGATACTAAGCACCCTGTTTTCTTCTCTTAAGACAATTAGCTCAAGATTCTGACGCTCCTTTTGAAGGACATTTATATCCTGATCCAACTCGTTGAGATTCAATGCTTCTTTTTCGCACTTTTCTTCCAACATCGTAAGGTGTTTATTTAATTCGGTAATCTTGTCCTCAAGCTCTTTGATTATACGGCTTCTTCCAAGAAGGCTGGTGGTTTTTGATGGTTGGCTTCCTCCGGACATTGACCCTCCGGGATTTAAAAGTTCTCCATCTAATGTAACCACACGAAAGCTATACCCATATTTCCTTGATATGGCTATACCATCATCTATTGTTTCAACTACTGCAGTTCTGCCTAAAAGGTTTGATATTATACCCCTAAACTTTGGTTCGCATTGAACCATCTCAGGTGCAATCCCCAAATAACCGGGTTCTTTTTCAAGACTTCTTTTTGTGTTTTCATCTAAGTCACGTGGTCTTACAGAGGTAATTGGCAAAAATGTAGCTCGTCCGAGCTTTTTTTCTTTTAAAAAACGGATAGCCTCTTTTGCAGTATGCTCGTCCTTTGTTATTATATTTTGCAGGGCTGCACCAAGGGAGATTTCAACGGCTGTTTCATACCTTTCCTTTACTTCAATCACTTGAGCTAATGCACCGTGGATTCCTCCTGAAAAATCACTGTTATCGCTGCATGCTTTAAGCACCGCTCTTACGCTATGGCTATATCCTTCGAGACTAACTTCCATGTCCTTCAGAACTTTTAAACGTGATTTCGAACCTTGAAGCTCCTGCAATATCCTGTTTTGCTCAAGACGCAAATCTTCAAGCTTCTTTTTTCCCTTCTGTAAAGCATCCTCATTTTTACTAAGCTCTTCTTTTTTAGCTGTTAAGGCTTCCTTTTGTGCTCTCAGACCATTTTGCACTTCCTCAAGCTGCATGCTTTCCTTATCTTTATCCAGCAAAATCTTCTGTATATCCGCATTAACTTTCTGATGTCTTGCTTTAAATGCTTCGCTTTCATTTTTTAAGCTGTTGCGTCGTGTACGAGATTCAGACAAGTCATCCAGCTTATCCATAACCTCCTGCTTCATAAGCTCTATACGGCGCTCACTTTCATCAAGCCGAGCAATAATATCGGAAAGCTTTTCTTCAGCTTCCGAAAGCATAAGAGAAAAGTTTCCCTTTTCACGCTCAAGCGTTTCAAGCCGCTTATGCTTTTTTGCAATATCAGCATCTATTGCCTCAATTCTTGTTTGAGTTCCTTCGATGTCATGCTTTGAGGAGGCGTTTGTAGATTCAATATGGCTTATTTTTTCTTCGTTAATTCGAATCTGGTTTTCTAAATTTCCCGTGTTCTTTTCTATCTCATATATTTCTTCTCTAAGGGTTTCAAGACTTTTTTTAAGCTTGTCCAGCTTTTCGTTTTTACTCCTGTTATCCTGCTTTTTTTCTTCGAGTCTTTCATTTTCTGCTTGAATATCCTGTTGTATACCCTGAAACTGCGACTCCATTTCATTAACCTTATTCTGAATTTTCTCAATACTATCAAGATAAAGGCTAACCTCCAGATCCTTAAGTTCACTGCTTAGAGCAAGATAGCTTCTGGCTTTTTCGGCCTGCTCTCTTAAAGGTTCAAGCTGTGATTCCAGCTCAAGGACAATATCCTCTATACGGAGAAGGTTTTGCTTTGTACTTTCAAGCTTTCTTTCCGCTTCTTTTTTTCTTACCTTGTATTTCATGATACCGGCTGCTTCTTCAAATATAGCCCGCCGATCCTCTGATTTTGTGCTTAAAATCTCATCAATTCTTCCCTGCCCGATAATGGAATAACCCTCTTTACCAATTCCCGTGTTCAGGAACAATTCATTTATGTCTTTAAGGCGACAAGAGGTTTTATTAATAAAATATTCACTTTCGCCAGATCTGTATACACGCCTACTGATTGTCACTTCAGAATATTCTATGGGAATTGCTTTGTCAGAATTGTCGATAGTCAATGAAACCTGCGCAAACCCAACAGGCTTACGGTGCTGAGTTCCGGCAAAAATAACATCCTCCATTTTACTGCCGCGTAAGGATTTTATGCTCTGTTCTCCGAGAACCCATCTCACAGCATCGGAAATATTGCTTTTCCCGCTGCCATTTGGGCCAACAACTGATGTAAGCCCTTTATTAAACTGTAAATTTATTTTATCTGCAAAGGACTTAAACCCTTGCATTTCTATAGATTTTAAATACAATCTGTCCACCCCGGAATTATTATTTGCCAAATTACACAAAAATCAAAAAACCAAAACTATTACAGCGGCATTATTTTTCGGTTTCTTTTACATGTCTCAGCGATAAGCATAACAAAACTATTTTATCATAAAACAATGGTAAAGCAACACAAACAAAGCTATTACCGCAGATAAAAGTTGAAAAGTACACTTTCCCGTACAAAAAAACGGAACGCTCTGTAAAAGCGCTCCGCATGCAATACTCGTTATTTTCTTTCTGAAAGTTTAGTATACTCTTTTCTTTCTCCTACGTTTTTGTAAGCAGGACGTATAATTCTGTTGTTATTAACATTCTCCTCTATGATATGCGCACAAAACCCAACAGCACGTGATATAGCAAAGAGCGCAGTATATAAATCCATGGGGATATTTAGCATATCGTAAACAAAACCCGAATAGAAGTCTACGTTGGCGCACATTGGCTTGTTTGTTTTCCTTAGCTCATTGAAAACTTCGGGGCCTAAACGCTCTACATTTTCATACAACTGGAATTCTTCAGACCGTCCTTTGTAAGCAGCTAATTCCTTTGCTTTCATTTTCAACAGTACACACCTTGGATCAGATAATGTATATACCGCATGACCTAAGCCGTATACAAGCCCTGAATGATCATATGCATCTTTATTAAATACCTTTACAAGATAGTCGCTTATTTCGCCATCGTTATTCCAGTTTTTTATGTTATGTTTGAACTCGTCCATCATTTCCATAACCTTCAGGTTCGCACCACCGTGCTTTGGACCCTTAAGCGAGCCCAGTGCTGCTGCTATACATGAGTATATGTCTGTACCTGTGGAAGCTACAACATGACTGGTAAATGTTGAATTATTTCCGCCTCCATGCTCAGCATGCAATATTAATGCAGTATCCAATGTTGTTGCCTCAAGGTGCGTATATGAACAGTCAGGACGACTTAGGCAAAGGATATTCTCGGCAGTGCTTAGTTCTGCTCTGGGTCTGTGAATGTACATGCTGTTTCCGTCATGATAATGGGATTTTGCTTGGTAACCATAAGCCGCAAGGAGAGGTATTCTTGCAATAATTTCAAGGCTCTGCCTAAATAAATTCTTAACACTGGTATCTTCGGGGTTTGGATCGTATGAATAAATGACAAGAATTGAACGAGCAAGTTTATTCATTATATTTGTGCTGGATGCTTTCATAATTATGTCGCGGACAAAGCCATCAGGTAATGTACGGTTATGCACAAGCACATTATTAAACTCTGAAAGCTGCTCCTTGTTCGGCAGATCTCCAAACAAAAGCAGGTATGCACATTCTTCAAAACCAAACCGGTCTTCTTTTATACATGCATCCACAAGCTCGTATACATCTACACCACGATAAATAAGACGCCCTTCATGAGGTATTTTTTTATTCCCTTCCATTATATAGGATTGAACATCTCCAATTTCAGTCAATCCGACAACGACTCCTGTGCCGTCTTCATTCCTTAATCCACGCTTGACATTATATTTTGAGAACAGTTCCGGGTCGTAATAGCTGTCTGTGTTTATCTGTTCTGCTGATTTTTCATAATACATATTTAATTCTTCTGTTGTTAAATCACGAATCATATTCTATCCTCCTGGTATAGTTTCTAAAACCGCTTTTGAAAGTAAGGTAAGGGCTCGTCAGAACACACACGCACTATCTTTCTGTGGTTTGTTATTTCTACGTGTTTTGATGTCTAATATCTCTAGGTATTTTACTGTCTGCTATTTCTCCCTACTTTGCTGTTTTCTGTTTTCAATATATTTATTAGCGTTTCTTATATGCTGTTCCATCAATATTTCAGCCATTTCTCTGTCCTTTGACTGGATAGCTTCGAAAATTCCTCTATGCTCACTATATGATTTTTTTGCTCTTTCCGGGTTTGACAAAGAAATACTTCTGGTATTCCCCACATAGTGGTGGAAGGTTTTTAAGGTTTTTGTTAAAAAGCGGCTTCCACTGGCTATATATATTATTTCGTGAAAATGTGAATCAAGCTTTGCGAGCTGTTTAACATCCTCCTTATTTGTATAAAATTCTTCAAGCTCGATTGTCTCTTTTAAACCCTCAAGCTGAACAGGAGTAATATTTTCTGCTGCCCGGCGAGCAGTCATTCCCTCTATCATAAGACGTATTTTATATATATCAGTAATGTCTTCTTCGGAAAATCCTCTTACTACTACACCCCGATTTGGTGTATAGGCAACAAGGCCTTCATGCTCTAATTGACGAAAAGCTTCACGGACTGGTGTCCGGCTCACTCCCAGCTCTTCAGATATTTTGGGTTCGCTTAAGCAATCACCTGGTTTATAAACACCACTTAATATATTATTCTCTAAAATGTCAAATACTTTTCTATGCAGAGATTGGTGCGGCTCATTGTAATTACGATCTATCTTTGCCATAATAATATCCCCCAACGCAAAATATTTTTGTATTATTGTATACAATTATACACTTGAAGTCAATATTTTCTCTAAATCTTTTTCTCTTTTTTATATCCTTTTTCTCTGAATTTGACAGCCGAAAACCCTTACTTTGCGCTGCCGAATGTTCTGACTTTAACAGCCGAGAATCCTTACTTTACGCTGCCGAACCCCTTACTTTTGACTGCCGAAATCTCTGCACTTTGCATTACCGTTTACAGCTGCATGTAGAACAAAAACCGCTATCGTTAAGAAAGCGGTTTAAATGTGTTTATTTTGTATGGTTACTACCAGCCATATTTTTCCGGACCCCAGTGTTTTTTTACCGTTTGCTGCTCAACCATTATCATTGTATTATCGGGAAGATCCTCATTAAGAAGAACTCCCGGTCCCACTATGCTGTATACGCCTGTTTTACAGCCCGGCATAATAATAGCATTCACACCTGTTCTGCTGAAATCACCAAGATAGCTGGAATTTGCATATTCCTTCGGTTTTTCTCGCCTTCCTCTTATGCGGTGCTCTGTTATGCCGTCATCAAACCTTAAGCCTCCGCAAACTGTTGCTGCACCAATATCTGTACAGGTACCGATAATTCCGCCAAGCTCCATGTAATGATACAAGTGTACCCGATCCATTGTAATACCTGAAAATTCAGCGCAGTGCTCAATAATACATCTGTTGCCGATGGATGAACCGCCGCCTATCTGGCAGTAATTCCTGACAATGCAGTTATCTCCGATCACCGCATTCCCCTCTATTATGGCACCATTATCTATAATAGTATTGTTTCCAACAATGATGCTGCCTTTTATTATAACATTACGACCAATTCTACTCCCATCTCCAAGCCTTACATAGCCTTCAATTACAGCGGATGAATCGATTTCTGCATTTTCTCCTAAAGCATTCGATGACAAATCATTACACAGTTTGTTAACCATATAACGGTTTGCCTCTAAAATATGCCACGGCTTATCCATATCGATGAAAGTTCCTTTTGTTTCAACAGCCTTTATTATATTCCCGTCAGAAATATAATCCGCTAAAGACATTTCAAGGTATCCCTCTAAAGGAGGCATTACCCCTACATTTACATTTGAAAAGATACCTGAATTACATTCGATATAACCAAGAACCTCTGAGGTAAGAGCAAACCCGCAAAACCTGTGGCTGCATTTGTATCTTGGGTGGCCGGTAACATTATGAATATTGCCTTCGTTTACAGCACAGCATATCCAGTCGTTAGACAGTTCATCATTAAGCGGCTCAATCAACGCGACAGGCACATTACTTTTTTCAATGGATTCTACTAATGCTTCAAGATCATGTTTTTCTATAATAGTATCGCCATGCAGAACCAGAAAATTATCGTCAGGAATATACTGACTAACCTCTTTAAGAGCAAAGGCTGTTCCTTTTGCTCCATCAACCTTAACAATTTTTACTCCACTCATCTTTCTGAAGTGGTTTGCAATTTGTTCTGTCAACTTTCCTCCTGCTATTATAATATTTTCAAACCCAATACTCTTGAGCGTTTCAACCATGTGCCCAATAACCGGTTTATTTGCAATCGGTATCATGCATTTTGGTCTAATTACAGCATACGGCCACATTCTTTTTCCTTCGCCTGCTGCAAGTATTACCACAGTTTTCAAATATACCCCCTCCGATACTATTGAATTCCAACTTTACTTTCTTATTCTACATGCGACTTTTCCACTGCATTAACTCAAAAAATTATGTATATGCATATTAAATTTCGCAGTTCTTTCACATCACTTTGCTTTGCGCAAAGTTTTTTCTATGCTCGTTATTCATTCAATGA
>ENA-UOOH01000683-UOOH01000683.1-fermentation-metagenome-genome-assembly--contig:-NODE-683-length-36917-cov-5.658320_pt1 | contig 36917 bp, 27 predicted proteins | sample MGYA00245778_ERZ724025 | MGnify/ENA primary metagenome ERZ724025 (study PRJEB28704, sample SAMN03018313) | fermentation metagenome | biome: anthropogenic terrestrial biome; feature: soil; material...
CGATTCAGGGAGCGATATAAAATACCAGTAGCGCGGTAAGTTGGGGATAAGTTGGGGATAAGTCGGGGTAATTTGGGGATAAGTTGTCCTGGGGGTTTTATGTGTGCGGGCGATGTATTGGCTCCAATGGTTTATGGCGGGGTTTGTGTCGTTTGACATAAAAAAGAGAGCATTGGCTCTCTTTTTCGTTTCTATTTACTTATTGTTTAACAAAAACGACGTTTATTGCCTTGACTAAAGCATTTACATTATCGCCTTTTTTGAATCCCGCTTCTTGTAAACTGTCTCTCGTCATCACGGACGTGAGTCGGACTGTATTGTCCTTTCACCCGCCAACTCACATAGTCAACTGAGCCATAACATCATCCGACTTAATCTCTTCAATCACACCACGAACATTATTACGTACACCAGCTTCCAAAAAACGCACCTCCTTTTTGATCTTTATTAATTTCCCCAAAATTAATCTTTTAATACCTCAGCAAGAACGCTTTTGGATCAGTGTTGGCCGTGGTAAATAAAATAAGATCCATAAATGTATATAATTGATGAAAACAGTGCTACTTTCCAAAATTTCATTGTTTTTTATTGACCGCTAACATTGATTATGTAATACTAAAAAAAGTCGGCACAAAAGGGTTTTCGCAATAAAATTAATAAACCGGGTATTCATGATATCTATTTTCAATGCTAATAATTGTGTTGTAAGGATGAACGAAAAATATTCTCCGGCTGAAATTAAACTTTGCATGTTTTAATGTAACATTATAGGGGAGATAGATCTGAAAATAAAAATTATTTTAGTTGATGACCATAAAATTTTGCTGGATGGCCTGCGTTCTTTACTGGGAGGGGAGTCTCGCATCGAGGTAATTGCCGAGGCGCTCGATGGTTATACAGCCTTAGAATTGGTGAGTGAACTATCACCCGATGTTGTCATAATCGAGGTTGCCTTGCCCATGCTGAACGGCATTGAGGCCACCCGTCAAATCTTTTCTCAAAACCCGGGCGTTAAAATATTGGCTCTATCTATGTATAGTGATATCAAATATGCTGCGGAAATGTTTAAGGCCGGGGCAGTTGGCTATTTGCCCAAGGATTGTTCTTATAAAGAACTCATTTTTGCAATTAAGTCGATACTCTCAAATAAAATATATTTAAGCCCCAATCTGGTTGGGGCAGTAGTTAAAGATATTATTGTCAGCAAAAAGGATCCCAATTCGGTTTTTTCGGTATTAACGCCAAAGGAACGTCAGGTGCTGCAATTGATGGCTGAAGGTAAGACTAGAAACCAAATTGCTGAAGCTTTATTTATTAGCGAAAGGACAGTTGAGACGCATCATAGAAATATTACAAAAAAACTAGGCATCAATAGTATTGCGGAACTTACTAAATACGCCATTCGAGAGGGTTTGACCAATTTGTAGAGCTGTTACATAGATCAGACCGCCGGGCAGCAAAAGCTTACCCGGCGGAAAGCTGAAGGTTTTTAAAATTGACCGAAATCACTATCATCAAGTGCTATTAAATCTTGCGGATTTACAGCGGAGCCGACTGACGTCGCAGCAACCTCTGACTTTGGCTTGCTCTTTAGGTGCGGTACACCCCACATTTTCTGGGTAAGTTGCAGTTGGGCGGCGTTTTGTGAATCTGCTGTAAAAGCGCTTTCCCCACTGTGTTTCTTGAGCTTGAGTTTGCCCAGCATCTGTTTGACCATTTCAGTCTGACTAGACATTTCCTCGCTGGCGGCGGCAAGTTCCTGTGAACTGGCCGAGTTCTGCTGAGTTACCTGATCAACCTGGTTTAAACCATTGTTGATTTGCTCGATCCCCAGGGCCTGCTCCTTGGAAGCGGAAGCTATCTCGCTGACGAAATCGGTGACCTGGGTTGCATTTTGAACGATATATTTTAGGGCCTGGGAGGTATCCTCGGCAATTTTGGCGCCGACTTCTGTCTTTTTAATCGAGCCCTCGATCATTTCAGCGGTTTCCTTGGCTGCCTTGGCGCTGCGCTGGGCTAGGTTTCTGACTTCCTCGGCCACCACGGTAAAGCCTTTTCCGTGCTTGCCGGCCCGGGCCGCCTCCACCGCAGCGTTAAGGGCCAACAGGTTGGTCTGGAAGGCAATTTCATCAATAGCCTTGATGATCTTGGAAATGTTGTTTGCCGCTTCATTAATATCGTCCATGGCTTTGATCATCTGAGCCATCTGCCCGCTGCCCTTTTCAGCGTTGCTCCGGCCCTGGCCGGCAAGTTGGTTGGCCTGCGCAGCGTTTTCGGCGTTTTGCTTGGTTTGGGCGTTCATTTCCTGCATCGAAGCGGTAATCTGCTCCATGGTGCTGGCCGACTCGGCGGCGCCCTGGGACAGGGCCTGGCTGGAGTCGGACACCTGCTGGGCGCCGGCACTGACCTGGTTGGTGGCACTGAAAATCTGAGCCAGATTTTCGTTCAGGTCGTTAACGGTGTTGTTCAGCGCGTCCTTGATGATAGCGTAATCACCCTTGTATTCCCCGGTTACCGCCACGTCCAGGTTGCCTTTGGCCATTTCCTGCAGGCAAGGGATTACTTTTAGCTTCAAGATTTCATGCAGTGAATCAAGGGTGGTGTTCAGGGCGTTTTTAATAATGGCATGGTCACCCTGGTAGTTGCCCTTTACTCTTACGTCGAAATTGCCGTTTGCCATTTCCTCCAAACAGGCCGCCGCTTCACGCGTGGGTGTGATCACTGCGTCCAGCATATTGTTGATACCTTCGATAACCTTGCTGAACTCGCCGGCGTGCTTGGTAACATTAGCGCGGGTGGAGAGCCTGCCCTCCATAGCGGCTGCGGCAAGCATGTTGGTGTCATTCACCAGTTCCAAGATCGCCTCGTGCATCCCGATCACGCCCGGTACCAGCTTGTCTTTGTCGCATCCGCTCCCGACCTTGCGGAGAAATTCCAGTTCACTTAAGTCCCCCTTGGACACATTGTTGACCATCTTGGTAAGTCTGGCCAGCAGTTTGTAGACCTTGTTAATTGCTTGCTTGAGGTCATTCCAGATGCCCGTATAGTCTTTTTCCACAGCCCTGGTGTGGTCATTTACCGCAAGCAGGCCCAAGACCATCATGATTTCGTTAACGGGTGCGGCCACGGCTTCCACCAGCCCGTTCATGCCCTCCATCAGCTCGCGGTAGGCGCCGTTGTATCTGCCGGTATCGCCCCGGGTGTCCAGTTGGCCCGAAGCCATGGCGTCGGCCATCCTTTTCACATCCAGGATTAATTCCTGAATGACTTCTATCATTTTGACGAAAGAAGGATTCAATTCATCCTGTTCGCTGCGGCGGCCGATTTTTTTCAGGCCGCCCAGGTCGCTGAAATCTCCATTACTAATTTTTTTGACCGTTTCGATTATGCGGGAGATTCTGGTAGAAGTGGAATTGGCCGCGGTCTTCATTTCTGCCCACATGCCGCCGTACTCCTTTTCAAGCTTGTGGCTGAAGTCGCTAACCGCCATTCGTTCCAGCAAGGTTATCAAATCGCGGACGGGCTCGACCACGGATTCCATCAGGCCGTTCATGCCGCCTACCAGTCTGCCCCAAACCCCGGCAAAGGCTGCCACATTGCCGCGCTGATCCAGCCGGCCCTCCGATGCGGAGTGGATCAGGCCGTCGGTTTCATTCAGTACACCATTAATGGAGCCAATGCAGGTGTTTAGGTTGTTTTTAATTTCATTGAAATCGCCGTTATAATCCTCGGTGATTTCGGGCGGGATGTCGCCCTTGCTGATCCGGTCCATGTATTCAGCCGCCATGTTGAGGGGGCCGATGACCGCATCCAGGGTGTTGTTGACCCCCACGATGACCTTGCGGTATTCGCCCTCGTGCCGGGTATCGTCCGCGCGGGCATCCAGCTTGCCCTCCACTGCCGCCGCGGCCAGCATGTTGGTGTCCTCGGCCAGTCGCTGGAGAGCCTCTTGCATCTTGATCAAGCCCGGATGCAGCTTGTCATTTTCGCTCTTTTGCCCGACATTTCTGTAGTACTCCAGGTCGCTTAAGTCCCCCTGCGCGATCTTGTAGGCCGTTCCCTGGAGATCTAACAGTTGGTCGTGCACAGCGTTGATGGCTTTCTTCAGGTCGTCCCAGATACCATCGTAGTCTTTTTCTAAAGCCTTCTCAAAGTCATTGACCGCATACTGGTGGAGAACTGTAATCATATCTTGAACCGGTGCGGCCACAGCTTCCATCAGCCCGTTCATGCCTTCCATCAAGTTGCCGTAAGCGCCATTGTATTTGTCGGTATCGTTGCGGAGATCCAGTCTGCCTGCGACGGTTGCTGCGGTCATCGTTTCCACATCTGCAACTAATTTCTGAATGACTTCCATCATCTGAACTAAAGCGGGCGTCAATTGATCCTGGTCACTGCGATGGTCGATTTTTTTCAGGGCGGCCAGGTCGCTGAAATCTCCGTTGCTGATTTCGATCATGACTTTAATCACGCGTGAAATACGGGCGACCGTGGTGTTGGTGGCTTTTTTCATATCCTCCCAGATACCGCTGTATTCCTTTTCGATTTTATGGCTCAAGTCGAAGACCGCTATCCGCTTTTGCATGCCAATTATATCGTGGACGGGCTCGGTCACTGATTCCATCAGGCCGTTCATGTCACCGACCAGTTTGCCCCAATCGCCGGCAAGAGCTGCGACGTTGCCGCGCTGATCCAGTTTGCCCTCCGACACGGACTGAACCAGGCCACCCACCTCCTTGAGCACACCGTTGATGGAGTCGATGCAGATGTTCAGGTTGTTCTTGATTTCATTGAAATCGCCTTTGTAGTTCCCGGTGATTTTAGGCGGGATGTCGCCCTTGGCAATCCGGTCAATATACTCGGCCGCCATGTTCAGGGGGGCAATGACCTCGTCCAGGGTTTCGTTCATGCCGTGGATAATTCCCCGGAACTCGAAATCAATTTTTTCCGCGTTGCCCCGGACATCCAGTTTGCCCTCCTTCACCGCCTCCGTCAGGCGCTTGCTTTCTGAAATGAGGGAGTCCAGGGTTTTGCGCAACGAGTTTGAAATAAAGAAGATGAGACCGAGGCCAAGCAAAAGGGAGATGATGCTCAAAATGATGCATGTATAGACGATTCCGCCCGCCTTGCTGTCGGCGGACTTAAGATTCTGTTCAAACAGTTTATCGTTGTAATTTAACAATTCCACGATGGTTTCCGTCATTTGGTTGGTAAGAGGGGCTAACGTGCCGACCATACGGACGGCTTCCTGGGGCGAATCGCTTTCAATGGCGGGGATTAAATCAGTGATAACGCCGTTGTGGCACGTTGTTGTTGTTTCGATTAGCTTTTGGACCTCTGCCTTTTTGTCGGCCGGGCTGATTTCTAAAAGGGTTTTCTCCAGGTTCATGGTCTTATTCATTTCCCGGAGATATGCATCCTTGTAGCTAGCCTGGTTGTACGCTAGATAACCCCGGATGGAGGATATAGCGCTAAAAAAGTTCGTTTCAATCTCTCTTTGGATGGTCATCTGCTGTTCGATGTTATGGGCTTCCTTTATTTGTTTCTTTACAGTGATTGAAGAGGTAATGGAGAAGAGGCTGATAATGAGAAGTAATAGTATAATAACTGAACTCCCTAGTGCAACTTTTGATCCGGTTTTGAGTTTCATAGATGATCTAACCTCCATTAATAAACTCCTAAAAAACAATTTTGAAATGGTCATGTAAGGATGTGCTCTTGGACTTTTCTAGCATCGGACTGCAACACTTTTCCATCAGCTTCACTTGTCGGACTCAAACAGCAGCTTTTGGGCGCTCAACAGAATTTTCACGTGCTCCCTGACCTTACCCATGCCCTGGATAAACCGGCTGCTTTCGCCTCCCTTTACTTTTGGGGGGGGTTCGATATCCTTCTTTGGTATGTCCAGAACCTCCGAGACCCGGTCCACGATTAGACCTACCGACTGGTTGTCCACGTTAATGACAATAATGCAGGTCCTGTCGTCGTAAGGCCGCTCCTCTACTCCGAAGCGTAAACGTACGTCCATGACCGGTATGACCTTGCCTCGCAGGTTGATGACGCCTTTGATATAAAGCGGCATGTCCGGTACTTCGGTAATGTTCTGGATACCGATGATTTCTGTCACGTGCCGGATCTCAATACCGCATTCTTCCAGGTTCAGGAAGAAGGTGAGATACTTATCCTCCTGAATATCCTCTTCCTCCTCTTCATCTTCTTCTAGAAAATCCTCATCCAGTCTCTTTTCTAAGCTCATCAAAATCACCACCCATTTAATATTTTTAGATATTTAGAGCGCTGCCACGTAGTTGCAAATCATCTTTCAATCCCCCTTTGTGTGGTGCAATAGTTATTCATAATGTAATCTTGTCTTCGCGAGCATTGCCGGCCTAATAAAAAATTTTCAGTTAACTAAGGCAAAAATAAAAAAACTACCCCTTGGTTATATAATCGAAATCAGACCATCCCAAGAACATAGTGGTTTTCCCTTATTTTTGCGCAAAAATAGCCTTACATTTTCGGCTTGTTCAGCGTTGGGTCTAAAATGCAGTATTTGTCGATTGAAATGTCGAAAAATGAGGAAAGATATGTTTTGCATAAAATCATTCAGGGAAGTACAATGAAATTTGAAAAACCAGATGAACAGTTTGTAGGAATCGTGTCCGGCGCCTTTTTATTATGGGGTGTGTCCTTTGTTTTTATCTGGGTGGCGCCGGCGGTTTTTTCACTGGCACGAACCAGATTATTGCTCCAAATTGAATCTAAGTTTTTAAAGAGAATATCTTTAAGGGGTTCTGCCGGGAAATAATAAAATAGACATCCGACTTCTTTTCTTGACCTCGTAGACGATTGCGGGGTTTTTGTTTTCCAGCTGTCTGTTTTTTCCGGCTCACCGTTTTTTTCTTCCCAGGATTATTCTGATTGGATTTGATTATAATGAAAGGTAGGACCGTCAGGAATCGGGATCAGAATTTTGCCCATTCTGTTTTCATAGGGAACTCAAGGATTTGGCCCAATGTTATATTTAAACACGCAGATTGGATTGATACTTTAACGAATTCCGGGAGTGCCCAGAATGAAACTATATTCACTTAGATTTTTGCTGGTTTTCTTGCAGTGCCTCGCGCTGTTCTTTTTGACACCTTCGTTTAGTGAAGATAAGCAGCCCCTCGCTTACATCATCAATGTGGATGATACGGTAACAGCCGGTACAGCCCGGAACATCCAGAGGGGGCTGAGTCTGGCGGAAAAAAACCAGGCGGACGCAGTTATAATCCTGCTGAATACACCGGGCGGGCTGGTCTCGGCGACTCTTGACATTATCCGGGACATGTCCGCGTCAAACCTTCCCGTGCTCACCTATGTCGGCCCGCAAGGCGCAATCGCTGCTTCAGCAGGCACTTTTATCCTGCTGAACGGGCACATTGCAGCCATGTCTCCCGGAACTACCTGCGGAGCGGCCATGCCGGTAACAATGTCCGCACCCGGGGATGCTCCAAAGGCTGCAGACCAGAAAACCACTAATTTTTTAGCCGGCCACATGAAAAGCATTGCCGAGGAGCGGGGGCGTCCCGGTGATTTGGCGGAAAGGTTTGTCACCGAAAACCTGGTCTTGAACAATAACGAGGCCCTTGGAAAAAAAGTTGTAGACTTAAACGCGACCGATCTAAATGAGTTATTGCAAAAAGTTCACGGCATGACCGTCCAGACCAATGCAGGCAGCAGGCGGCTGGACACATCAGGCGCCAGGGTGGAAACCCTGCCCCTCAATACTAACGAGCGGCTCATCCACCTGGTCAGTAATCCTACCCTGGCCATGATCTTACTCATGCTTGGTATTTACGGGCTGATCATCGGGTTTTACTCCCCGGGGTTCTTCCTGCCCGAGGTGCTGGGCGCCATCAGCCTGATCCTGGGTCTCTTCGGCATGGGCCTGTTTCAGGGCAACCTGGCGGCAGCCCTGTTAATCCTGCTGGGAATCGGGCTTTTGGCTGCCGAATTATTTACCCCAACTTACGGCATCCTGGGGGTGGGGGGTGTTGCCAGCATTATCCTGGGAATTCTTTTCTTTCCAACAGAACCGTTGATGCCACCCGTCTGGTTTTCCGCCTTCAAGGCTGCAGCTCTCGGGGTGGGGATTGCCGGTGCGCTTTTCGTGTTCGTCGTCGTTCTGGGTCTGGCCCGGATCCGCAGACAAAAGCCGGTACACGGGGAAGCCGAGTTTCTCGATGCCACGGCCGTAGTCATGGAGAAGCTAAATCCAGGTGGCCTGGTAAAAATCAAGGGGGAAATCTGGCAGGCCGTTTCAAAAGATGGACATACTATTCAGGAGGGTGAAAAGGTCCGGGTGTTTGAACGGCAGGGGATAACCCTTCTTGTCGGACACTTTGAAAGCGTTGAGAAACTAAACATAGGTGAGGAGGAATAGGATTGCTGCTTTATAACCTGTTTTCCACGGTCGTTGTGGTCATTCTGGTGCTGATGATTCTGACATCATCGATTAAAATAATTCCAGAGTATGAAAGGGCGGTACTCTTCAGGTTGGGTAGGCTTGTGAATGCGAGGGGGCCCGGGCTGATCTTCATTATCCCGGTGATCGACCGGATCATCCGAATTTCCCTCCGGGTAATCGTCTTTGATGTGCCCCCACAAGAGGTTATCACGAAGGACAACGTTACCTGCAAGGTAAACGCGGTTCTTTTCTACAGGGTGGTCGAGACGGAGAAAGCCATTGTCAATGTTGAGAATTTTCACGAGGCGACAAACCAGCTGGCCCAGACCACACTCCGTAGCGTTGCCGGCATGGCCGAACTGGACGAAATCCTGTCCCAGCGTGAAAAGCTGAACCTGAAGATCCAGAGAATTGTTGATGAAGCTACAGACCCCTGGGGAATCAAGATTGTTGCCGTGGAGATCAAGGATGTGGTGCTGCCTACCGAAATGACCCGGGCAATTGCCCGGCAGGCGGAGGCGGAAAGAGGCAGGCGGGCGGCCATCATCCAGGCCGAAGGAGAGCGCCAGGCCGCCGAGCAACTGGCCCAGGCATCTGAGATCCTCACAGGAGCGAACGGCGGGCTGACCTTGAGGATGCTCCGCTCCCTTTCGGAAGTTTCAAGTTCGCCCAACACAACAGTGCTTTTCCCTCTACCCATGGAACTCCGGAAACTGTTCCCCGACCCGGAGTAAGACTTGAATTAAAAAGTGGGCCGATCTAGTGCCAGGTCATGGGTAAATACCCTCCCGCCTTATTACGATAAAGTAATTGTTTTCCCTGAATAACCACGCGATACAGGGAGGGTTCTACCGGCTGTTGCTTGCAGGTTTAACAAATTTTTTCGTTACAATGAAAAAGGCTTCCGGTGTGCAATTTGCTCACCAAAAGCCTTTTTAGATCAAATCAATCGTTGGATCCACCATAGTTCAGTTGAATGTTAAATATTTTTCGGCTGACTGTCAGTTTCCCCGGTGTGTTTGGGAAAGATCCATTCCGGAGGGTAATAGGGAATTTCAAACCCGGGAAGAATGGTGTATTCAATTGGGGATGACTCAAACGACTCAAACAGTTTCGGTTCTTCCACAGACATCTCACCTCGTGTATAGTATCTGCAGGCGGAGATACATTTAAACATCATAAAGAGGTAAGTTTAACCAAAAGGGGGTGCCGAAGGTACCTTGGATGCTGGTTGACTAAAGGGAGCGTCCGGCGTGCAGGGTATGTCGTACTCAGGCGTTTTCAGGTGTTTTGTGACGTGCAGGTCCGGCCTGTGCTGCTTGACACTAATGGCGTTGTCACGTATAATGCTTAGTGTAAGTTTTGGAGATAATGCTTTGCGCGGTAGAGCTAACACTCCCGGGCGGACTTATTCGAAGTCTTATGGTTGCACCAAATTGCTTTAAAAGGAGTCGGTACGTGGACCATACCGGATATATGCGCCAGGCCCTGGCGGAAGCCGAAAAGGCCTGCGCTCTGGGCGAGGTTCCCATCGGCGCCGTTGTGGTGCTAGACGGGGAGATTATCGGGAAGGGACACAACCTGCGCGAGGTCTTGAAGGACAGCACCGCCCACGCTGAAATCCTGGCCCTCAGGGAGGCCGCCGGGAAGATCGGCGACTGGCGGCTGAACGGAGCCACGCTGTACTCTACCATTGAGCCCTGTCCCATGTGCGCCGGGGCGCTGGTGCAGTTCAGGGTGAAGACGCTGGTTTACGGAGCCGCCGACCCGAAGGCGGGCGCGGTAGATTCTGTAATCGATGTAGTCAGGCAACCACGTTTCAACCACCAGGTAAAAGTTGTGGCCGGGGTGCTGGAAGAGGAGTGCCGGTTGATCATCCAGCGCTTCTTTCAGACGTTAAGAGGTAAAAAAGTTAATGGAGAGATGGCCGAGCTGGTCGAAGGCGCTCGACTCGAAATCGAGTAGGCCGTGATGAGCGGTCTCCAGGGTTCGAATCCCTGTCTCTCCGCCAGATCAATTAAAGCAAGAGGTTCACGATTTATCCGTGAACTTCTTGCTTTTTTGTAAGCGGACTTTTTAGACAATTTTCAAACATGAACATCTATCTAATGATTTGGCAAGGTATCCTTGTCAGGGAGATGTTATTATTCGGTATATGTCATTATGTAGACATTCTGGAAAATGCTTCACTGTAATCTTAAAGAACTGGTTACCTGTTTACAGATAAAAACCTTTCTGTCAAGCGTAAAGAATATCAAATATTGCTGGAATAATCTGTGATAATATCTATAATTAAACAGGAACATGGTTGTCGCCTATCGAATTATAAAGAATTGTATAATAGTTCAAATTTGGATTTCCTATAAGGGAATTAATTAACCCGGGTGTATGCCGCTCAGAGGAGGCCTACGTGTGTTAGGAATATCAATTTCTTATAATCCCGAAACTGGTGAGGTTGAGCTTGCTTTAGGTGATAATCAGAAAGAGTATCGAAAAAGAAACAAAGGAGAAAGCCTGTTGGCGTTCAAAGGCTTTTTGCTGAAATTGTTGAAAAGCGAGTTGATATGCCAAAGAAACAAAAGTCTGTTATGGATTGGCTAGAAAAGCTAAGGCTATCTTTAATGCAAATGGCCTTTCAAGGGATTTAACGTGAACCGTGAAGGAAAGTATGTTTTAAAGAGTAACTAATTAACCTGCTAAATAATCGGGAAGAGCTGTTGTACAATTGTTCTGAAATGGTTAAAATATTACCAGGAAATATTGGGTTGTTAATAAACCAAAATAGTTTGTAGTAATAGATTGGAGGTGAGAATGTGGCTATTATAGAAGGTTTTCGTGTGCAAAATTATCGTTCTTTAAAGGATATTACTTTGGGCAGGTTATGGAACCAACAAAACAAAAAGCCACTAACCCCTCTAGTTGCGGTGATAGGTAAAAATGGTGTGGGTAAAAGTACACTATTTGATGCGTTTGGTTTTTTGGCAGATGCTCTTCGTGTAGGCGTGGAAGAAGCTTGTGACTTAAAGCAGCGAGGAGGGTTTTACCGCCTACGTTCGTTTGGGAATAACGAATCCATAAGGTTTGAAGTTTACTACAGGGAAAGTCCAAATGAGCGTCCCATTACTTATGAATTGTCTATTGCTCCGGACTCCAAAGGCCGCCCCTTTGTAGAAGAAGAACGGTTGAGACAACGGAGAAAGGGGCAAAAACAGACGGGGCAACCGTACTCATTTCTAAACCTTCGCGGAGGGAAAGGAGAAGCTTGGGCTGGAGAGGAAAGCTTCGAGGGTGAAAATGCGTCCCGTGTGCCTGTTGAACTCACCGATTCCCGCAAACTGGGGATTGCTACTTTGGGGGCATTGAAAGAGCATCCCAGGATTGCCAAGTTTAGAAGTTTTTTGGAAAATTGGTACCTTAGCTACTTTACACCGGACGCTGCTAGAAGCCTTCCGATGGCTGGACCTCAAAAACATCTTAACATACATGGGGATAACCTCGGTAATGTAGTCCAGTTTATGGAAAGGGATCATAAGGAAAAATTCCAGTCTATTTTAGATCGGATAGCACGAAAAATTCCTGGCATTTTTAAGATTGACACTAAAAAAACAGAGGATGGCCGTTTACTTCTCCGTTTCAATGACAGGGATTTAATGATCCTTTTCTTGCCCAGCAAATGTCAGATGGGACCTTGAAGCTTTTTGCATATATGTTACTTCTCGAAGATTCTGAACCACCTCCGTTTATTTGTATTGAAGAGCCTGAAAATGGTCTTTATCATAAGTTATTAGATTCGTTGGCAACCGAATTTAGGACACATGCAACAGGAAAAAAGAATTCAGCCCAAATTTTCGTAACCACACATCAGCCATATTTCGTGGATGCTCTGTCTCCAGCCGAAACGTGGATACTGGAAAAGAATCCTCAGGGATTTTCTACCGTTAGACGGGCCAGTGACGATTCTATTGTAAAAGGTATGGTTGAGGAAGGCTTGCCATTGGGCAGTCTTTGGTATAGTGACTACTTGGATGCGAGGTGAGTCCGATGCATTTTGAAGTGCTAGTGGAAGATGCCTCCGGAGCCATCATGTTAGAGTTTTTTCTGGAAAAAATTCTAGGTTCTAATGGTCACCGGCACACTTATAGAATACATCCTTACAAAGGTATAGGGCGGTTGCCGAAAGATTTAAGGGGAAAAGCAGACCCCGCGAAGCGAATTCTACTTGAACAGTTACCTAAGCTTCTTCGTGGATATGGTCGTAGCCTTCAATGTGGTGACGCAGTTGTTATTAGCCCCGCAGCTACCAAAATAGTGAAAAACATCCGCAACAACCTACAATTAGTTGAAATGCAAGGGAAGGGGTTCATTTACGTTGAATCCCTTGTTTGTAATTAGCCAGATGTTAAGGTTGCAACCGTCAGCCAGGTCGGCGTGAGCCGACGAATAGTCGCTGTTACAGTTTAATACGTGATTTACATGATTTTTGAGCCGGTCCGGGAGGGGGTTGGAGCGTATGAGCAGGTGGGGATATAGGTTTCAGCCGCTGTAAACGACGGAAACGCTTTCTCCTGTGGGTTTCATAGCTGGGAAATTGGCAAAAGATCTGCAATAAGCATAAAGAAGAGGATTTTTGGTTAATCTGTGGAAATATGAACCAAACGGGTTACCGGTTAATCCACTGGGAAAGGGAAGATAGATTTATGGGAACGCCTAAAACAGAGATAAGTGGCATGAAGAAGAAAGACGGCGAGCGGACTAGGGAAGCAGCTGCGGAATCATCCGCGCTGGAGGCAAACTTTATCCAGACCATTATAAATGATGATTTCAATACCAATAAATATAATAGACGGGTCCACACCCGGTTTCCACCCGAGCCGAACGGCTATCTTCATATCGGTCACGCCAAGTCCATCTGCCTCAATTTTGGTATTGCCGCCAGAAACGGGGGCCTTTGCAATCTGCGGTTCGATGACACCAACCCCACCAGGGAGGAGGTCGAATACGTCGATTCCATCAAGGAGGATGTGCGGTGGCTCGGCTTTGACTGGGGCGACCGGATGTTCTACGCCTCCGATTACTTTGACCGGCTGTATGATTACGCCGTACAGCTGATTAAGAACGGCAAAGCCTATGTGTGCGACTTGAGTGTGGAGGAAATGAAAGAGTACCGCGGCACCCTGACGGAACCGGGTAAGGAAAGCCCCTACCGCAACCGGTCAGTGGAGGAAAACCTGGACCTGTTTGAGCGGATGAGGAACGGTGAGTTCCCGGATGGAAAGCGCGTCCTCCGGGCTAAAATTGACATGGCCTCCCCCAACCTGAACATGCGGGATCCGGTGCTCTACCGGATTCTACGGGCCGCCCACCACCGGACTGGTGACAAGTGGCTCATTTATCCGATGTACGATTATGCCCACCCCATTTCTGATTCACTGGAAGGAATTACTCACTCCATTTGCACGCTGGAGTTTGAAGATCACCGCCCACTGTACGACTGGACGCTGGATACCCTGGGCATTTACCACTCTCAGCAAATTGAGTTTGCCCGCTTGAACCTCACCTATACGGTGATGAGCAAGCGGAAGTTGCGCCTGCTGGTGGAAGAGGGCATCGTCAGCGACTGGGATGACCCGCGCATGCCCACCATCTCGGGTCTGCGCAGGAGAGGCTATACGCCGGAATCCATCCGCGACTTCTGCGAGCGGATCGGGGTGGCTAAAAGCAATAGCATGGTTGACATCGCCATGCTTGAGCACTGCATCCGGGATGATTTAAACCTGCGTGTCCCGCGTGTGATGGGCGTCTTAAGGCCGCTGAAGCTGGTTATTGACAACTACCCCGAGGGGCAGGTGGAGGAACTGGAGGCCGAGTATAACCCGGAAAATCCGGGTTTGGGTTCGCGTAAAATCCCCTTTTCCAGGGAGCTGTATATTGAACAGGAAGATTTTCGCGAAAATCCACCTAAGAAATATTTCCGCCTTTCACCCGGACAGGAGGTCCGCTTGAAGAGCGCCTACATTATCCGGTGCGAGCGGGTGGTCAAGGACGAAAAATCCGGCGAGGTCCTTGAGGTGCACTGCACCTACGATCCGGAAACACGCAGCGGCAGCGCGGCCAGTTCCCGCAAGGTCAAGGGAACGCTGCATTGGGTTTCAGCAAGTCATGCCGTCCAAGCCGAAGTGCGTTTATACGACCATCTCTTTTTAAAAGAAAACCCGGACGAAGAAAGGGACTTCAAGTCCTGCATCAACCCGGACTCGTTATCAAGGCTGACCTCCTGCATGCTGGAACAGAGCCTCTCAGGAGCGATACCCGGCAGCCGCTTCCAGTTTTTGCGGAATGGATACTTCTGTGTGGATGCCGTTGATTCGACAAAAATAAACCTGGTTTTCAACCGGATTGTTCCATTGAAGGATACCTGGGCTAAAATTCAAAAGGCCAACCGTTAGAAGAATTTACAAAAAACCGCCGGGTCTACAGTCCGGCGGTTTTTTGCCCTGGTTACTCAAAACAATCAAATTGAGTCAACTACCTATAGGCGTCCATGTTGCAAACGCGGCGTCGGTAGAGCCTGAAGATCTAAATTTATAGGTTTGAATTTACTCAAATACGCTTGCCTCAATACCTGGGTCACGTCAAAATCCCTTAAATCGTTAATATGCAGTAAGTATATGTTGATACATGCTTGACTTTGACGGGGTCCTGCCCTCAATACGATCCAAGGTGCGAATGGATTTGAAGCTACTAATACTCAACAAATTTTCAGTTTTCATTCAGTAGGGTTTCAGTTATGATTCAGATAATATAAACATACGGCAACTATAAAGGAACGTGAAACCTTGAAATTAAGGGGATACACCGTCAAAGGAATGGGGAGCACACCTGGGAGGAATGTCCTCAATGGGATGTCCCTTGATAGAATATCCCCGGTATAAAGGTGGTAGATGAAGCATGCGACAATTAAAGGGAATCAAAATACTAGTAGTAGACGATGAGCCGAATATACTACAATTTTTGGAGCTCGGTCTGCAAAATGAAGGGTTTGAAGTGCAAACCGCTCGGGACGGGATGACGGCTATTACCTTGTTGAACCAGTTCCAGCCACATGTCATTATCCTGGATGTGATGATGCCCGGTATGGATGGTTTCGAAGTATGTCGAATGATCAAAAAAACAGAGAATGTGGCGGTGATCATGCTGACGGCCAAGGATGAAGTGGATGATCGGGTGAAGGGCCTCACTCTTGGAGCCGACGATTACATGGTAAAACCATTTAGTTTTGAGGAACTGCTCGCCAGGATCTATGCCAGAATCCGAAATCAATTTCCATACCTTTTTGGGGAAGTCGTAATCGGACCGTTCCAGATTGATGACCGCCGAAAAGAAATCAGGCTCAAAAACCGGGTGTTGGAGCTTTCTCCAACAGAGTATCAGCTCCTCAAGTTTTTAGTTCTCAATCACGGGTTGGTTTTAAGTAAAACGATGATTTTGGATAAGGTCTGGGGCTATGATTTCGGAGGAGAGGAAAATATTGTTGAGGTGTATATTCGTTCACTGCGAGATAAATTAAACGACAAAGACCATCAATTAATACGAACCTTGCGCGGCTCAGGGTACAGGGTTGATCTTTCATGAAACGGAAGGCAGGCACTCTATTAAAATCTTTTTTTTCGCCTGACTCACTCCGGATTCAACTCTTATCCCGGTCACTGCTGATCCTTGCTATTTTGCTTGCGCTCATTGGTCTGTTGCAATTTGTTTTTATGCGGGAAGTTGTTTACAGAAATAAAGCTGCCGGCATGCAAAGCCAGATCATCTCGATTCCCCACGCTGCCTGGGAGCAACCCGGTGCAAGCCCGGAAAATGGTAGTGTGTGGCCACCGCTTTTTTTTATACCGGGGGCAAGTGTTGCATTTATTGATCTGGAGGGTAACTATTCCGTATTATTGGATGAGCCCCGTGGCATAAATCCTCCAAAATTGGCTTCACAGGAGTATTTGGACATATTGATGAGAAGGCCGGGACCGGGATCGGGACCGGATCCGAAGCTGAAGCCAAAATCAAAGCCAAACTTCAAAGTCATTGACGCCGGGGGAGCGGAACAGTTATTGGTATTACAACCGGTTTTTAGCCGCGGACAGGCTCTCGGCGTTGTTCAGGTAAGCACCTTGACAGGTCCGCTCAAGGAACTGCTTATTCGTCAACTGTTCACGTTTTTATTCCTTTCCCTCATTGCTATGCTGGTTGGCTTGCTTGGCTTTTTGCCGATTCTTAGAAGAACACTGGTTCCCTTGTTTAACATGGTGGATACTGCGGAACAAATCGATGCCGGGAATTTAGCAAGGCGATTCCCAACCCAACAAGGACAGAAGGAAATCGACCGTTTGGCGGAATCCTTTAACGGAATGCTGGAGCGGCTGGAAGCTTCCTTTGAAGCGGAAAGGGAAACCAAGGAACAGATGCGCCGTTTTATAGCGGACGCCTCTCATGAGCTGCGCACACCATTGACTTCCATTCGCGGATTTTTGGAAGTATTGCTGCGCGGTGCGGTAAATCAACCGGAGCAATTACATAAAGCGTTAAAAAGCATGCATAGCGAATCGGAACGCCTTACTAAATTAGTACACGATCTTCTTCTTTTGACAAAACTCGACCGTACTCCACACATTGAGCTCGCGGAAGGCTTACTGGATCGCGTTATCCGGGAGATGGAGCCACAGCTTCGGATCCTGGCCGGCAGCAGAAGGCTTGATTTATATATCGAGTCAAACATGAAGTGCAATTATGATCGGGATAAAATGAAACAGGTGATTTTGAACCTGTTTCATAACGCAGTACAGCATACGGACCCTGAAGAGGGCCGGATCCGGATTTCATTATCCAGAAAGAACAGCGGTGTGCATTTGTCCGTTCAAGATAACGGACCGGGGATCAGCGATGATCACCTCCCCCACGTCTTTGATCGATTTTACCGCAGCGATATCTCCCGGACGCGCAAATATGGCGGAGCCGGTTTAGGCTTATCAATCACCAAAGCCATTGTAGCTGCTCATGGAGGAATAATTAACGTTGAAAGCCAGGAGGGTAAAGGCTGTACATTTCAGATCCGGCTATCCTGTCAAGGAGATGGTTCTTGACACGATGCTTCTAAAGTATCTCTCCGGACCGATCTTAGACGGCATTTTTGCACGGGTTACCTGTGCACTAGTGCCGTTTTTGCTGTGTGGGTGAGTACCACCAGGACTGAGCCTGTAAATAAAAGCTATTGCCTGGCACTTCGCTAAATCTAGGTGCGAATCCATTCACAATGCGTCTTGAATTTGCGCAATTCGGCGCAAACAGCCGTGTTGGATTGAAATCCAACCTATATCCTTGATTTTTTCAGATTTGTGGCGCCTTTACCCGGAACTTGGGTGCCGGGCTCTTAATTTATTTGAATCAGGTGGTTTTTACTCTGTGAAGGCGCCGCCTGCGGCAGGAAGAACTACTCTGGATTCCATAAACCGCAGCTTTTTTCAGCATCCATTCAGCCATTACTCAATCAATTTTCAGTTACCCTTAAGGAACAAATTCAGGTGGAGTTGGTATGATTTAAGAGAGTAAAAACACGGAAAGCACGAAGGGTTGTAGAGGGTTGTTTATGAAGTGGCACGAAACAGGATTAATGAAAGGGGGGAGCGTGAGGATAGACCGGAATAATGTTAAAAGTTTTAAACTTCTAAAAAAAGAGTATTATTAATATTCCGAGGGGAAATCATCATGCAAAATTTTTTAAATATGCTTTTAAAAAAAATTAATAAAATTTTTTGTGCCTTAAATAGAAAAAAATTACTTTTTGGTTTGACTGCAATTGTGATAGTAGCGATTTTGGGTTTTTATGGTTTAGCGGGAGCCCAAAAAACAGAGGGTAGTTACATAACCAATACAGTTAAAAAAGGCTCCGTCACCAATACAATCCCTGCCACCGGCACAATAGAGCCGGTAACTACTATTTCCCTGGGTTTTGAAAATTCAGAGTTGCTCAAGAAGATTTACGTAAAAGTGGGCGATCACGTAACCGCCGGGCAGTTACTGGCCGAACAGGACAGCACTAATTTAAGCGCCCAGCTGATCCAGAACTCTGCAAGCTTGAAAAGTGCGGTTGCCAGGCTGGAGCTTCTAAAAAACGGCGCAACCCAGGAAGAAATAGCCCAGTCCGAGGCCGGCGTAAGGATAGCCGAATCAAATTATAAATTGGCAAAGTCAAGTCTGGAGCGCAATCAAGCCCTATTTCAGGCCGGAGCCATAGCTCAGCTTGAATTTGACCAGGCCAACGACAACTATATTAACGCGGAAGCCAAATTAACCCAGGCGAGGGAGTCTTTGAAAGCACTCCTGGCCGGTAACCGTGCGGAAGACATCGCGGCGGCGGAGGCCCAGGTGGAAAGCAGCGAGGCTCAGCTGCAAATGGCTCAAAAAAACCTGGCCGGGACCAAAATGAGCAGTCCCATTGACGGGATAGTCAGCGCTATAAACGGAGCCGAGGGCCAGCGGGCCACAGCCAACAACAATAATATCAGCGGCGGAGGGTTTATTACACTTATCTCAGAAACACTGCAGGTTGAGGCCCAGGTGAATGAGGCCGACATCGGCAAGCTGGCACTGGGCCAGAAGGTAGAGTTTACGGTAAACGCCTTCTCGAATAAAACCTTTACCGGCAGCGTTAGCAGCATCTCCCCCCAGGCGGAAACGATATCAAACGTACAGATCTATCAAGCGGTGATCCGGTTAGACGAAAACCAGCATGGATTAATGGCCGGGATGCCCGTGAATGCAAACATAGTTGTTGATAAACAGGAAAATGTTCTCACCATACCCAAAGGCGCTGTTACCTATGCAAGTAGTTACTCAGTAAAAACGGGACAAAGTGCCTCTGATCAGCCACAATCATCTGAAGTCGGAGGTAGTAGCGGTAACACCGGTAGCCTAAAAGGCGGCGCCAGAGCCAATTTTGGCAGTGGCAGCGAAGTTGAAACTTCTGGGTCGGTGAAGGGGAATGCTCAGAAACAGCAGGTGGCTGTTGTCGTCTTGAATAAATCCGGGAATCCGGAACCCCGTCAGGTGGTAGTGGGGCTGGCGGACCAGAGCAATTATGCTGTTTTACAAGGCCTTAGTGAAGGGGATACTGTGATCGTGGGTGCCGGCGGCTCTGCGGGCGCGGGTACGGGTACAAGTAGTAAGAGCGGTAATAGCTCCAGTTCACCACTTATGCCTGGAGGAGGAGGCGCGCCGCGACGCTAGTGGTTTTCAAGGATAGTTCCCCCTGCCGCAAGCGGCGCCTGCAGAGAGTAAAAACCACCTGATTCAAATAACTTAGGCACCCGGTACCTAAGTTATCACGGGCTACCTTTAAAAATGTAGGCGCCGAAATTTGTTTTCAGGCTAGATTCAACGCAAAAATACTTGGGATGGCGGTGTGCTATGTCCGGTAAAACAGCAATCGTACTGGAAAACGTAAAAAAAGTATATAATCTTGGAGAAACGCAAATCTTTGCTTTAAGGGGTATTAACCTCGCCATCCAGGAAGGTGAAATGGTTGCCGTCATGGGCTCCTCCGGTTCGGGCAAAAGCACCCTGCTGAACATATTAGGCTGTTTAGACAAGTCCACTGCAGGAACCTATTACCTCGGAGGTGAGAATGTTTCTCGATTAGATAAAAATCAGCTGGCCCTAATTCGTAACAAAAGAATCGGCTTTGTATTCCAGGGCTTTAACCTGCTGGGAAGAGTATCGGTGCTGGCTAATGTTCAACTCCCGCTGGTCTATGCCGGAGTCGAAAAAAAAGAAATGGCAGAAAGAGCAAAGGAAGCTTTGAACTGGGTCGGACTGTCTGCTTACCTGCACCACTATCCTGCTCAAATGTCCGGGGGCCAGCAGCAAAGGGTCGCCATCGCTCGGGCCCTGGTAAACAACCCTTCCCTGATCCTGGCCGACGAACCAACGGGCGCCCTTGACTCAAGAACAAGCATAGAGATTATTTCAGTAATCCAGAGGCTATATCTCGAAAAAGGCATTACCGTGATAATCGTAACCCACGAAAAAGAGATCTCCCTCTATTGCCGGCGGTTAATCAATTTAAGAGACGGACGGATCATAGACGACAAGCCGGTATTAAACCACAGAAACGCCGCCGGGGACCTGGCGGCCTTGCCGGAAGAAAGGGAGGCGTTGATTTGAACTTTACAAACAACTTTGAAGTAGCCATAAACGGAATCAAAGCAAACAAACTGAGATCCTCCCTGACCATGCTCGGCATCATCATCGGTGTCGCCGCAGTCATCATCATGATCTCCGTGGGGCAGGGAGCCGGCAAGAATATTTCCGACCAGATCTCAGGCATGGGCTCAAATTTGCTTATGGTATTCTCAGGGGCCGGACAGGGACCCGTACGGGGGGCCTCGGGAAACGTCAACACCCTTACCCTGGAAGACGCCAGCGCCATAGCCGGGTTGAGCATGGTAGCCAACGCGGTGCCGGAGTTAAGTACCAATGCTACCATCGTCTACGAAAACCAAACCTGGACGGCCCAGGCCAACGGCACCACACCGGGAATGCAGGTAATCAAGAACTGGCCTGCCGGCGCGGGGTCGTTTTTCACGGAAGATGATGTACAAAGCGCCAGCCTGGTGGCGGTTTTAGGTCAAACGGTGGCGGACAACCTTTTTCCTGCCGGCGTCGACCCGGTGGGTTCCACCATCAGGATCAATAAATCAGCCTTTACAGTGGTGGGTGTGCTGTCCTCAAAAGGCGCGGCCATGATGGGGCAGGACCAGGACGATGTTGTGTATGTTCCAATCACTACAGTTCAAAAGAGGATGCTGGGTGTAAACTATGTCCGGACCATCAATGTTCAGGCAGAAACGCAAAACAGTATGACTTACGTGCAAAGCAGTATAGAAGAACTGCTCCGGGAGAGGCACCGCATTACCGGTTCCAAATCGGATGACTTCAGCGTGCGCAATTTAACCTCCGTGCTTGAAGCCGCGGAAACAGCCACCGGCACCATGACGATGCTGCTGGCCAGCGTGGCCGCCATCTCCCTTCTGGTGGGCGGCATCGGGATTATGAATATCATGTTGGTTTCCGTTACGGAAAGAACAAAGGAAATCGGCCTGCGCATGGCGGTGGGGGCCACGGAGAGCAATATTCGCAACCAGTTCCTGGTGGAGTCCGTTGTGCTCTGTCTGACCGGCGGTCTGGCGGGTATTCTAACCGGAACCGCAGGAGCCGGAATAATTTCAAAATTTGCGGGATGGCCTACTTATGTTACAATGTATTCCATACTATTGTCCGCAGGTTTTTCAGCGGCTATCGGAATTTTCTTTGGCTATTATCCAGCTAAAAAAGCAGCAGGCTTAGATCCCATCGAAGCGCTCCGCTTCGAAAAATAAAGACAGGGTGGAATAGTCCTGTGGGACTGGTTTAATACATGGATTCCTGAAGATGACGAAACGGCGCAAAACACAAATTTCTCCACGACGTTCCTGTGGTAGGGATAAACGACCGGCGCAGCGAAATAATACCTATTAATTGACACTGATTGGCAAAAAATTTACCATAATTTTATTGAGCAAAAATTAATGTGCCAACTCGGTGTTCTTAGAGCAGTGGAATGCCGACGAGTTGTGAAAGGGAGGAATTTGTTTGTGCGCTCTTGCCAGGCCCAAAGTGCCCTTTGAGTTTCTAAGCAAAGGCGAATTTCCGGCAAAGCTCGCCGATTGGATTGGGCATGTGTTTTATGAGCTCCTGCCGGAGCACGGGTATGAAGTTCGTGAAGATCAAATCTTCACGGCTTTTCAGCTGGCTGATGCTGTGTGCAGACGAAAAGTGCATTTCGCGGAGGCAGGACTTGGTACCGGAAAGACCTTTGCCTATTTACTCACGGCCATCTCCTACGCCCGGTTTACAGGAAAGCCTGTCGTGATCGCCTGCGCTTCAACGGCACTCCAGGAACAACTAACCGGGCCAAAGGGAGATATCCACACGCTGTCGCGTCTTCTCGACCTGAATCTTGACGTCCGCATGGCCAAGGATCCACGTCAGTACATCTGTGATGTGAGGGTCAACCGACTTATACAACTACCAATCGGACGGCCAAATAGAGCACTTGAAGAAGTTGTCCGCTGGGCAGAGGAAACTGAACGGGGCGAACGCTCTGAGATGCCCAATGTACCCGACCGCCTTTGGACACAGTTGGCCTGGGATGAAACCATGTCTTGCGAGATATGTTCCTCTAGGGGGTTTTGTAAGCTTGTCAAGGCGAGGGAGTATTACCGGCCGGCCCGGGATCTGATCGTAGGTGACCACGGAATCTTCTTTGACGATTTATGGACCAGGGATGAACGAATTGCTGATGGTAAACTACCTCTCCTGCCCGCTTACTCGGCGGTAGTAATTGACGAAGGACATAAGGTGATGCTTCCTGCAGCGATGAGAGCGGGCCGGCGGATCGTCAAGGAGGATATCGATAGCATGCTTTCCTTGCTCGAGCAGATCCAGGGAGCCAGAATGTCCCTGGTTTCGATTACCTTTGCGATGAGAGCGGCCACCGCCAGGTTCTTCAGGACTCTTCAATATTCGGCGAGCCAGGATGAGCGAACGGACAGGCTTACTGTCCAGATCGGTGCTGAGCTGCTTGAAGCGGCGGACACCTTGCGGCGTGCCTTGGAAGCCTTACACCAAGAGTTGCAGTATGAACAAGAGCTGCACATCCAGTCCCTCGCCACAGCTCAACTGCAGGCGTTTGAGGCCCGGATCGAGCGGGCGACGGTTGCCCTGGGCCGTTTTTGCCGGAATAGGGCCACTGATACCATTGTCTGGGTTGATCGAAAGGACGGGAGTTTCTGGGTCGTGCCTCGAGACCTCGGGGGGCTGTTGGGGAAGCACCTTTTTGCCAGGCGACTTCCCGTAGTTTTTTCCTCAGCAACATTGAGCACCGGAGGCGACTTCAGTTATTTTGCGCGCACCCTCGGATTGAAGGAGGCGTCGAGCTCGTCTGTGGCTAGCTCTTTTGAGTTTGAGAAGCAGGTCCTGGTTTATCTTCCCCGGCGTTTTCCGGTTAGTGACCAGGAAAACTGGTTTTCCCTGGCCCTGAGACGGCTGGTTTCATTATTGCGGCTTTCTGGAGGGAGGGCATTGGTTCTCACAAACTTCCCTTCTGATGTTCGAAAAATTCGAACCGGGCTCAAAGAGTACCGGCTCCCCTTCGAGTTGCTATGGGAAGATAAGGCCGAGCGGGGGTACCTGGTTCAGAGATTTCGGGAGGAAATCTCGTCAGTGCTCGTTGGCGCCGGGTTTTGGGAGGGAATTGACGTGCCCGGTGAAGCGCTGTCCCTTCTAGTAATCTGGCGGCTGCCTTTTCCGCCACGGGATCCGTTAATTGAAGCACGGCGTCGTGAGGTGGAGGAACAAGGGCTTAATCCGGTGACTGCGGTGGACTATCCCGAAATGGCCCTTAGGTTGAAACAGGGGTGCGGTAGGTTGATTCGGAAGTGGGATGACCGGGGCGCCATAGCTATTCTAGAGCCGGTGCGGGGGATGCCCTGGGAGCAGGTCACGCTGGAAGCTCTACCGGCAGGGGCCAAAGTGGTTGGAAGTCTGGATCCACTTTCTGTCTTCCTGAAGTCAAAAACAGCCCGGGCTTGCCGGAAAAATTTCCCGCTGACAACCAGGCCGGCAGAACAATAACGAAAAGTGAGGACTCATAATGTTGCATGCTCTGGTTGAACAGCTTACAAATGTAGCCGTTTCCTTAATCGAAACCCTTGGCTACTGGGGCATATTTATAGGGATGACTATTGAAAGCGCCTGTATACCTTTGCCAAGCGAGGTTATCATGCTGTTTGGCGGCTTCATGGTAGCAGTGGGGATCTTTAACTTCTGGTATGTTGTTGTGGCTGGTGTACTCGGAAACGTTGTCGGTTCTGTGATCACCTACTGGATTGGAGCCAACGGCGGGCGTTCCCTTTTACTGAAATATGGTAAGTACGTCCTAATTAATCCGGGACACCTGGATAAGGCGGAGTACTGGTTTTCCCGCTATGGAGATTGGACAGTTTTCTTTGCCCGCAACCTGCCGGTAATCCGTACTTTTATTTCGCTGCCTGCCGGCATTGCCAGGATGAATTTTGCAAAATTTTTTATTTATACCTTTGTAGGTTGCATTCCATGGAACCTGGCCCTAACCTTTTCAGGGTATAAACTGGGGAAGAACTGGCATTTAATAGAGCCCTATTTCCGTCCCGTAAGCTATGCCGTTCTTCTGGTTCTGATAACGGGTACAGTCTGGTTCTTTTACAAGAATTTCAATAACCGCAGCAAGCCGGTTGATCATAGGGAGAAAGGGTTGGGGAAGGAAAATAGCAATTGAAAATCCTTCTGGAACAGAAAACGGTTATTTGCATTCCGAAATCATTAACGTTGAGGTACTTGCTATGAATGGCACAGAACGGAAAAATATTAGACCCGGCTGCCAGGTTAAAATTATCCAAAAGCAGCACCAGCGAACCGGGCAATTGACTGAAGGAGTAGTAAAAGATATTCTTACCAAAAGCGCTGTCCATCACCATGGAATCAAAGTTCGTCTGGATAACGGAATAGTTGGCAGAGTTCAAGAAGTTATGGAGTGATTTTAAAAGCAGTGAACATCCAGATCTTCGGTATAAAAAAGTGCCGGGATACCCGGAAAGCTGAACGCTATTTCAAGGAGCGAGCCATTCCTTACCACTTTATTGACTTGACTATACGCGGCCTCAGCAAAGGCGAACTGGACAAGGTCAAGTCGGTGGTGGGTCTGGAAAACCTGATCGACACAGCGGGGAAGGAATTTGCCAAACGGAATTTAAAGTATATCGTTCACGATCCCGAAGAACCTGCCGGCTCATCCGCTGTTGTTTAAAACCCCCATTGTGAGGAACGGATCCAAGGCCACGGTTGGCTACTGCCCGGAGGTTTAGCGCGGGTGGCGCTGAATCTTAAGAGACCACGAAGCAAGTAATGATTGCACAAAAATTGGAAGTAGTGTATAATAGATGTGGTCTCGATGGGTTCTAACCTTTTTCTCAGTCAAAAGCCATGACATTTAAGGGGTTATTGCTTTGAATAGCGATAACCTCTTTGTTTTCTAGGGATTGATAGGGCAAATTTTCGCAGGAAAGGAAAAGAAAGAAATAATCTGGGCATAATATAGGAAAACCTTGAAGCGCCGGTTGAATTGATTCACGGAAGACAAGATTTTATGGGAGATAAAACTTTATGGCGGATGTTACTGTTAGCCCCGGCCCAAAATGGTCTGGTAGGTTGTTAGAGCCTGAAAAAAAGAGCTAAACTAAAGACGAAAAGAGGAAGCAAAAAGATTGGCAACATTTAATGAGTTTGGTTTGACCGAGCCGGTAATTCGGTCCATTAATAATATGGGTTTTGAAGAAGCTACACCCATTCAAGAGAGGGCTATTCCGATCGGGATCAATGGGCGTGACCTGATTGGTCAGGCTCACACCGGCACCGGCAAGACGGCGGCCTTTGGTATCCCTATGGTTGAGTTACTTGATCTTGATCAAGAACAGATCCAGGGGATTGTCATCACACCTACCCGTGAACTGGCGATCCAGGTGGCCGAGGAATTAAACAAAATCGGGCAGTTTAAGGGTATTCGCACACTGCCGATCTACGGTGGTCAGGATATCCTCCGTCAGATCAGGGCGCTCAAAAATAGGCCCCACATTATCGTGGGGACACCGGGCCGGCTGATGGACCACATGAGGCGCAAGACAGTCCGCCTGAACCAGGTCAAAATGGTGGTTTTAGACGAGGCAGACGAGATGCTTAATATGGGTTTTGTCGAGGATATTGAGACTATCCTCACAGAAGTACCCGGGGAGCGCCAGACCTTGCTATTTTCTGCAACCATGCCCGGTCCGATCCAGACCCTGGCCCGGCGGTTCATGAGGAACCCGGAGGTGATCAGGATTGAGGGCAGGCAGGTTACCGTTGCCAACACGGAGCAAAGCTATATTGAAGTCGAAGAGAGACAAAAGTTCGATGTCTTCTGCCGCCTGCTGGATATCCAGGCGCCGGACCGCTCCATTGTCTTCGGACGCACCAAGCGCCGGGTTGATGAGCTTTTTGAGGCTTTGACCAAACGCGGCTATTCAGCCGAAGCGCTTCACGGGGATCTGCCCCAGTCCAAGCGGGACCTGGTGATGAGGCGGTTCAAGGAAGGGACTATTGAGGTGCTGGTAGCCACTGATGTTGCCGCCAGGGGCCTGGATATTTCCGACGTGACCCATATCTTTAACTTTGACATTCCCCAGGACGCGGAAGGTTATGTCCACCGCATCGGCCGCACTGGCCGTGCCGGTAAAACAGGTGTAGCCATTACTTTTGTCACACCCAGGGAGATTCATCATTTAAGGATTATTGAAAATATGACCAAAGGGAAAATAGCGCGCAAGCCCATCCCGACGATTAAAGAAGCCATTGAAGGGCAGCAGCGCCTGGCTGTGGATAAACTTCTGCTGGCAGTAGAAAATGGGGGTACTGGTAACTACAAAGGACTGGCCGAGGGATTGTTGGAGGAGAATGACGCCATTACCCTTCTTGCGGCAGCATTAAAGGTACTGACCAAAGAATCCGACCGGACCCCTGTTATCCTGACCGAGGAGCGGCCGCTCAGGAGGAAACAGGGTAAAATTGAAAGCGCCGGGCAAAGAGGAAGAGGCTACAATAGAGGCGGAAGCGGTAAAAAAGGCGGCGAACGGGGCAGCGGGTTTAAGGGAAAAAGCCGGTTTGGCAGCCGCTCTTACTAGGTATCAAAATATCAAAAATTTTATGTCATAGAACTCCGCCCCTGAAAACCCACCGGCTTGTCCCTTGGGCTTTCAGGGGCTTTATTGCTGAAAGAGTGGAAGAAACTCAGAAAGATTTAATCCGGTTGCTCAAGTAGAGAGGAAGTTGTGTGAAGTGATTCAAAACTGCAAAAAGAACTGGAACTGCTGGCGGGGAAGGACAATTTTGAAGTGAAGCTGGCCAGAAAAAACCTTGAGAAGCAGCTCTGCAAACTGCAAAAAAGGCTCAAAAACCGCTGAAAGGGCAGCATCCTCCTGCCAAAAAGTTTTGTCTTCTGATTAAGGGCGTCGCCTTTCGCGGCGTCTTTATTCATGTATGAGAAATTATGCTTTTAATCTTGATAGTGAAGGGGTTCTTTATTTTTTGACGAAACAGGTGTAAAATAAATAAGTTAAGGATTTCGCTTGTACTTTGTTTCACGAGTCGGATGCCAGGGCTGAAGAAGTCAGTATCTTGTTCGAGACAACTCACTAATATTTATAAGTTAATAGGCTTAAATCCAAAAAACCATAAGGTTGCCATGCGGGCTATTTTTTGGAGGGATTTTATGCTCACAATCCAGGTTTGCGTTGGGAGTTCCTGTTTTTTGCGTGGGGCTATGAATGTGATAGCAGAATTTGAAAACATCATTGCGCATTATAAAATGGATGACCTGCTGATCCTTAAAGGTAACTTTTGCCTGGAACGCTGTAATGAAGGTACAACTGTCAAAATAGGTGAAAAAGTTTTTACGGGCATCCGTTGCGAAGACGTCAACGGTCTTTTTGATAATGAAGTAATTCCGGCAGTATTCGGGGTGAAATAGGATGAGTTTAATTACTACGAACGAAGCCAAGTGCCGCGACTGCTATAAGTGTGTTAGAGCGTGCCAGGTCAAGGCTATCTGCATTAAATCCGGAGGCCAGAACCAGATGCACGCCAGGGTAATTGAGGAAAGCTGCATCCAGGACGGCATGTGCACCATCATCTGCCCGCAAAAAGCCAAAGTTGTCAAGAGCTGCCTGGAGGACGTGAAAAAGGTTCTGTCCGCTCCGTCTATTCCGGTAATTGCCAGTATCGCGCCTTCTTTCGCGGCGCACATTCCGCCGGGTCTTACCGGTAAGATCCCGGGGTTGCTCAAACGCCTGGGTTTTTCCTATGTGGGGCAAACGGCGGTGGGGGCGGAGTTGATTTGTCTGGAATACCTTCGGGACAATCCAGCCGGCCCGGTTATTTCCAGCGCCTGCCCGGTGGTTGTAAACCTGGTGGAGCGCCACTACCCGCATTTAATTCCGTACTTGTCCAGGCTTGTTTCGCCCATGATTGCCCACGGTAGGCTCCTGAAAAAACAGTTTCCCCGGAGTGTCGTTGTCTTCATAGGACCCTGCATCGGGAAAAAAGGGGAGGCGCAGTCCGACGGGGTCCAGGGAGCAGTCGACTTTGTACTGGGTTTTAAAGAACTATGGGACTGGGTTGCCCAGGAAGGAATTGATTTGGAGCAAATTCCCGACACGGGATTTGATGGTTATAAGCCAGGGCCGGCCCGCTTGTTTCCGGCGGAGGGAGGTCAATTGCTGGCTTCCTCCCTTAGTACGGACATTATGGACGAAAGTGTCACAACTATCACGGGTCTGACGAACTGCATTGAGTTGCTGAAAAATTTTTCCTGCGGCTCAGCTCAAAAAAGGCCGAGGTTTATGGAATTGCTGGCCTGCGACGGCGGGTGCCTGGGCGGTCCATATCGTGCTACGGACGAGGATGTTTTTCTTAAAAAGCAGAGACTTCTGGACTTTTATATCAGCGCCGGCCCGGCGGACGAACCGTCCCGAAGGCCCTCGCTTCCTGTCACTGCGCTGTACCGCTCCTTCAAGAACCGCAAACAGGACCTGCCTGTGCCGACTCCTGAACAAATCAAGAAGATCCTTGCCCTTACTGATAAATTTTTACCGGAGGATGAATTGAACTGTGGGGCCTGCGGGTTTGGTTCCTGCCAGGAAAAGGCAGTGGCTGTCTTTCAGGGCACCGCCGAGCCGCAAATGTGTATACCGTATATGCGTAACCGTGCTGAATCCATCTCAAACATGGTTTTGCGGGCAATGCCGGACGGGGTGATTATAACCGACGAAGATTTAAACATTATTGAGATTAATCCCGCAGCCCGAAAAATGTTTGCCTGCACAGGCAAAGTCACCGGTGAGAACCTCGATAAGCTGGTGGACCCGGCTGAGTTCCGGCGTGTGGTTAGGGAAAAAAGAATGGTCAAAACAGATGCCTGCTACTTAAAAAACCAGCTCATTACGCGTCGCTTAATTTTTCCCCTGGATAATCGGGTTGTGGGTATCTTTATTGATATCACCAATGAGCTCAAACAGCGGGAGGAACTGGAGTTGGTAAAAACCCAGACCATCAATCGGGCTCAGGAAGTGATCAAGAAGCAAATGACAGTGGCCCAGGTGATTGCCGGTCTTTTAGGTGAAACCACAGCAGAGACCAAGGTTCTTTTGAGCAAACTGATCAAAGTAATGCAGGAATAACGAAAGGACGAGGAGCATGTCCTTGCATCTGGATATTGGGTACTCACAGCTGAATAAAAAGGGGGAAGAGCTTTGCGGTGATTCTATTGAAGTCCTTGAAACCGGCGACTCTTCAATTGTTGTTTTAGCGGATGGACTGGCCAGCGGAGTCAAAGCGAATATCCTTTCCAGAATCACTGCCAAAACCGCCGCTACAATGCTCAAGATGGGCTGCCATGTTGATGAGGTAATAGAAACCATGGCCGAAACCCTACCGGTTGATAAGGTGAGAAACCTTGCCTACAGCACTTTTACAATCCTTCAAGTGTTTAATGACGGGCGAGGCTACCTGGCTGAATATGACAACCCCTCGTCATACCTTGGTTTTAAAGAATCCTTGCTGTTTTTAAAAAGGTTGGAGCGAAGCGCAGGGGATAAAAAAATCCGGGAAGCGCACTTAAGTCTCCAGGATGGCCACTGGCTTGTCCTTGTTACGGACGGCGTTCTGCATGCCGGGATCGGGGGCGCGTGGAATCTCGGCTGGGGGAGGGAAGAGGTCGGCAAATACATCAAAAGGCTGGCCTCGAAAGGACCGAGTCTCGACGCCACGGACTGGGCAGATGAAATCACGGAGAAGTGCAGGCAGCTATATTATCATAATCCCGGCGATGATGTCAGTGTTGTTGTCGTGAAAATCAGAAAGGAACGGAAGCTGACTGCCCTCATCGGGCCGCCGCGCGACCCCGTCAACGACCGCCTGGCTGTTGGAAAGCTCATGGCCCCGGAGGGCATGAAAGTGGTCTGCGGAGGTACTACCAGCTGCCTGGTGAGCCGGATCCTCAACAGGGAGGTGTCTGTTAACCTTGGCAGTGGGTCCGAGACGATTCCGCCCACCGGGCAGATTGAAGGGATAGATCTTGTGACCGAGGGCGCCATCACCATTTACCATGCCCTGCAGTATCTGAAGAAGGGGAGCAAGCTAAGACATCTTGAGGCGATCCGGGATGGTGCCGGCCTGCTTACTGCGGAGCTTCTCAAGGCGGACGAAATCCACTTTATCGTTGGGCTGGCCATAAACCAGGCCTTGAATTACCCGGGATTTCCGGTTTCTTGTGTCCTGAAGAACCAAACGGTCCGGGACATTGCCGAAACGCTGATGGGCATGGGTAAAAAGGTTACCGTTGAGTATCTCTAAAGAATAAGCTTAAGGCTAATAAGCTATCACATAGCACTGTGAATATATTTAAATACAGGGTGGCTATGCGGCAGATGAAAGGTAAATTTAGCAAATAATTTTTTTCATAAGGGTCTTGTAAATGGCTAGGAGCCGTGTTACACTATGTCTAAGCACCATCCTTACAGCGACTCAGGTTTTAACGTATTGCAAGGGCATCGAAAGAGTACTTCGAGTTTGTTGCAAGTAGTTGACCAGTCTTCAGGGTAGTGTTTTTTGTTCTCCAGTCTAGTTTGATTCCGTTTTCGCATTCGGGTTTGAAGTTCGCAGTTAGGAACGAGGTCCGCATTTCGAGTCCAAGGGGGATTAGAAGTAGCCTTTTACAGTAGTTCCAGTAGGAAGCTGGTTTTGAGTAGGTTGATCAGGAGTCACGACCAAGTCAGACTTAAGGAACAGGTAAGCTGTAGGTGATGGTTGCTTTATTTGGAGAGAAGGCGCAAGGCCTTCTCTCTTTGTATGCCCCTGCTTCATTATATTCAAAAATCATGCCGCAAGGCGGCGCAGGATTTTGCTCCGTTATCATCGCTATCATTACTGATGAAAAGAATAAAAGCCTTCCACGAGGACAAGATAACCCTACAGAAAGGGGTTGTTTGTATGTATTGGAAATATTCTGTTGGTTTTTTAATCGCCTCTCTTGTCCAGGCTGGAATAATTATGGCATCAGAGTTTCTTGGTGTTTCCACCCTCGGCGCAAAACTATCCTTCGGTCAGCTAATTATCCATATCTTAGCCGGACAAGCTGCTGGATTTTTGCTTATGGTTGTAATGCAAGCCTTACCGGTTCTAACCAAAACAAATTTTGCGTTGATTGGTACCGTTTACGGAGCCATTGTTTGGGCAGTTCTAATCCCAATTAATTCAATGCAAGGCACCATTAATGCCCCTTGGATCCAGGGCGCATCTACAGTAATAGCAAGTTTGCTTGCATTTATTAGTTATGGCCTAATATCAGCTTATACTATTAAAATTTTTGGAGAAGAACAGGTCAGGACTTAACGAGTAGAAGTTTTTTGACTTCTATGCGCATATTTTACTGGGGATGGAATAGTTTAGATTTGAGACAGGCCAACATCATTTAAAAATGGAGGGGGCAAGCTGTTGCGTTTGAACAGTATCTGGCTGATCCTGATTCTACTGGCCGGCGCCTTCAGCCTACTTTATTTATGGTTCACCCTTTTCCCGGGGCGGGTGAGTCCGGAGACCTGGCAATATTTTAGCGCCGACCAGGTAAACCTGGGGCGGCAGTACAACAAGGTCTTGCGGCTTACGTTTATCGGCGGCTTTTTAATCCAGGCGGCCTTCTTGCTGTGGTTGGTGTTCACCGGCCGGGCCGCAGCCCTATCCCGCTGGTCGGAACAGGCCTCGGGCGGCAGCTACGCGGGAAGCCTACTGTTGTTTTTCTTGATCCTGTGGTTGTTGCTACTTGTCCTGGAACTGCCCTTTACCTTTTTCAGCGGCTACGTTTGGCAGCACCAGTGGGGGTTCTCAACTCAGAGTTTGGCCTCCTGGTGGGCTGATTATGCAAAGGGCGCAGGGCTTGGGCTGGCCCTTTCCGCCGCAGGAATGGCTATTCTTTTCCGGGTTATGGGCCGTTGGCCCGGCGCCTGGTGGCTGGCCGGGGCAACGCTCTTTTCGGCCTGGTTGGTCATTCAAACCTACCTCTGGCCGGTTTTGATTTCACCTCTTTTTAACCGTTTTGTACCGGCTACGGACCCTGCGGTCAGAACGCTGGTCCAGGAGCTTTCTCAGAAAGCCGGGCTGCCGGTGGACCAGGTACTGGTCATGGACGCCAGTCGCCGCACCAACCGGGCCAACGCCTACTTTGCCGGCCTGGGGCGGACCCGGCAAATCGTGCTATACGATACACTGCTGCGGGATTATCCGCCGGACCAGGTGCGGGCGGTGGTGGCCCACGAAATGGCGCACTGGCGGCAGGGGCACATTATGCGGGGACTAGCCCTGGGCGCCCTGGGCAGCTTTGCTCTTTGGGGCCTCCTGTTTTTAACCCTGCGGATAACCGTCCCGCTGTTGTACGGCCGCTATCCGCCCGGCGCCTGGGCGGTGATCCTGCTGTTTTTCCTTCTGGCTTCCTTTGCCGGAACCCCGCTGCAAAACTATTTTTCCCGGGGGATGGAGAAAGAGGCTGACCGGGTTGCGGTGATGCTGACCGGGGATGTGGAGGGGGCTGTCCGCCTGCAGGAGGACCTGGCTGCCAAAAACCTGTCCGACGTGGCGCCCGCCCCCTTTATCCAGTGGTTCAGCTACAGCCACCCACCTGCAATGAGCCGCATTGAGCTGATCCGGCGGGCCGGCGGGCAGTAATCCTGCCGGTACTACCGAAACGCTTCGGCATAGCTTTTGCCTTCGCCTAATTTATAGGTAGTATTCCGCCGATATGACCGGACTACACGGCAGGTTCTCCCGGCGCAAAGTGCTTGCATTTCGCCGGAATACCAGGTATAATGATCTACGCACGGTTTTTAACTATATTTCTTCAACAATCCTTTTTGGAAAATAGGGAGCAGGCGCGAGACCGGTGGCAATGTTCTGTATTCGCGTCTGACAACGGTAACGTAGTGCACGGAGAGATGGCCGAGTGGATGAAGGCGCACGCCTGGAGAGCGTGTGGACGGGTAACTGTCTCGTGAGTTCGAATCTCACTCTCTCCGCCATTTTATTGACAGGAATTGCGGCTTGAAGGAGATTTGCTTAAGGATAAATACTTTTGGCCGTGCTAGACGGGGAGGTAGCGGTGCCCTGTACCCGCAAACCGCTGTAGCGGGGTTGAATTCCCGCCCGAGGGTTTAGCTTGTGGGGTCCGGAACCTGTAAGGGGTGTTGAGGACTGGGTCTCGTGCAACGGGAATTCTCGAACCGTGTCAGGTCCTGACGGAAGCAGCACTAAGGGAAAAACCCCGGGTGCCGCGAGGGCACCTGGTCTGAGCTACCTGCAGGTGTGCCGCCCGGAAGTTCATATTCGAAGGCAGGTGCACGGCCATTAACTTTTAACCGCCTCCCGGCAAAACGGAAGGCGGTTTTTCTGATTCTGCGGGAACGGCCAACCAGTGTCCGCAAGGTTCTTAATGTCGAGGTTTCTTTTGATGTTCTGGGTTTTTGTCCTCATTACTTACATAAGTATCTCCATGCCCGTAATAGGGCGGCGCTAAGTTTTGAAGAGTCGGCTCATCGACTTTAAAGGGAGGCGGGCAGATTAAAGAATCTTATTCCGTTTTCAGCGGGTGTGGATAAAGCGGCCGCTGAACAGGAATTGTGGTTTGAGTGACGAAGTATATAGACAAAATATAGGGGACGAAACAAGAAAGGAACTGCCCATGGCATATCTGGCTTTATACAGGGAATGGCGGCCCCAGACATTCGGAGAAATTATCGGGCAGGAACACATCACCCGGACCTTGAAAAATGCGGTAAGGGCCGGGCGGGTTGGCCATGCCTATCTCTTCTGCGGCACCCGGGGAACCGGTAAGACCACCACTGCCAAGGTGTTGGCCAAGGCTTTAAATTGTTCCCGGGAGGAGGGCCCGGAGCCCTGCAACTGCTGTGACAGCTGCGTTGCCATCACGGAAGGGCTTTCCGTGGACGTCATTGAAATCGATGCTGCTTCCAACCGGGGCATCGACGAGATCAGGGATTTGAGAGAGAAAGTCAAGTTTGCCCCCAGTGGGGGGCGTTTCAGGGTCTATATCATCGATGAGGTCCACATGCTTACCAACGAGGCCTTCAACGCTCTTTTAAAGACGCTGGAGGAACCTCCCCGCCACGCCGTGTTCATCCTGGCCACAACCGAGCCGCACAAGGTGCCCCTGACCATCCTGTCCCGCTGCCAGCGCTTTGATTTTAAACGTATTGTTCCGGCCGACATTATTCGCCGGCTGAAAGAAGTGGCTTCGGGAGCGAATCTGGAGGTGGAGGAAGATGCTTTGAGGCTCATTGCCCGGGCAGCCGAGGGCGGCCTGCGGGACGCCCTGAGCATCCTCGACCAGGGAGCTGCTTTCGGGGGAATGAAAATAACGGCTGGGGACGTGCACAACCTCCTGGGGACGGTGCGCACGGACGCCCTGGGCAGAATGGCCGGCTACCTGGCCGCGGGAGATGCAGGCGCAGCCCTGCGACTAGTAAACGAGCTGGGCGGGGAGGGTAAGGATCTGCGACTCTTTGCCAGGGAAATGGCGGCCTATCTGCGGGTGCTCCTTTTGGACAAAATATCGCCCGGTGCTGCCGCTGAAGAAGCCTGGGAGGATGCTGCTCAAATGTCAGCCCGGGCGGCAGATTTTACAGAGGAGAGATTGCTCCACGCGGTACGGGTAATGGCAGCTGCGGAACAGGACATGAAGTGGAGCACGCTTCCAGGCATTGTTCTTGAGTTGGCCCTGGTTAAAGCCTCCCGGAACGTAGACCCGGGTGACCTGGCTGCGCTGAACGCCAGGCTGAGCGTCCTGGAAGAAAAAGTGAATGTGCCGACACCCGGCGGTAAACTTTACGGGGGCGCGCGGGCCGTTCCGGAGCCGCTCCCTTCCGGCGGGCCCGGGCCTGCGGGGAGAGAAGCTCGGAGCGAAACGCCGCACCGGGGTAAAAATCTTTCCGATTCCGGGCTAAAAAAGACGCCGCCGGAAGAACAAGGGCAGGCGCCGCGCGGGTCCGGGCCGGATCCAACACCTCAGGCACCGGGCCTAAAGGAGCCTGACAGTAAAAGCGCCGTTCCGGAGGAAGGCGCGTCCGGCGTAACCCTGGAGCAGGTGAAAGAATTCTGGGGCAGCTTGATGGGTGCCCTGAGGAAGGAGCGGCTCCCCCTCTATCATAATTATGTCAGGGCTATTCCTCTGGCCGTAAGGGGTCAGGGACTGGTCGTGGGGTTTCCCGCAGGAGATGAGCTAGCCAGGGAAATGGCAGAGCAGCCGGAAAATAAAACGTACCTGGAGGGACTCCTGGGCAAGTCCTTCGGGGGAAGATGGCAGGCAGCCTTTAAATTTTACACGGGCAAGCCCAATCTTCCAGAACCGAAGCGGACTTTGAGGGAGCCCGTGGCCGATGTAGAAAAGCGCTTCGGGGGAAAAGAAATCGTCCTGGAGGACGAGCCCAAAGACAAGCTTTTCTAATAAAAAAATGAAACCAAAGGGGGCATTTAGAAAATGATGGGCGGTAATATGAACAAAATGATGAAGCAGGTTCAAAAAATGCAGCAGGAAATGCTCAAAATGCAGGAGGAGCTGGGCGTCCGGACGGTGGAAAGCACAGCCGGCGGCGGCGTAGTAAAAGTGGTGGCCAATGGTAAGAACGAGATTATTTCCGTTGAGATTAAGCCCGAAGCGGTCGACCCGGAAGATGTTGAAATGCTCCAGGACCTCGTTCTGACTGCTGTTAACGAAGCCCTGAAAAAAGCGCAGGAAATGGTTAACGCGGAGATGGGTAAACTGACCGGTGGCCTCAAAATCCCCGGGATGTTTTAATAATGAATGTTTACGCCAAGCCAGTTGCCCGCCTGATCGACCACCTGGCTAGGCTCCCGGGGATTGGGCCAAAAACGGCGCAGCGCCTTGCCTTTTACCTTTTGAACGCCCCGACCGAGGTGGCTTTAGGCCTGGCCAGGGCCGTGGAGGAGGCCAGAAGTACGATCCATACCTGTTCGATATGCGGCTACTTGACCGACCAGGACCCCTGTTTTATCTGTAGGGATGACCGGCGCAGACCGGACACTTTGTGTGTAGTGGAACGCCCCAGGGATGTAGTGGCGATAGAAAAAGCCAGAAGTTTCCGGGGGCTTTACCATGTCCTGCACGGAGCCATCTCGCCTATGGAGGGGGTTGGCCCGGAGCAGTTGAACATCCGGGGGCTTTTAA